>Ga0334893_1000409_pt1 | contig 59601 bp, 43 predicted proteins | sample GraSluR3_MG_5_FD_207218 | JGI IMG/M metagenome (GOLD analysis project Ga0334893, IMG submission 207218) | Sludge microbial communities from methane-producing bioreactor in Wageningen University, Netherlands - Granular Sludge_09_05-R3 | ecosystem: Engineered > Bioreactor > Anaerobic >...
CCCACACCCACACACAGCCATGTAACCATGTAACCATGTAACACTTTCCCCGATATCCGGTACCTCACCTAAACAAATCATCGAATCATCTAATCAATAGTGTTTCAGTGCCTGCCCCGAGACCTCGGTGGTTTCAGTGTTTCAGTGTTTCAGTGTTTCAGTGTTTCAGTGTTTCAGTGTTTCAGTGTTTCAGTGTTTCAGTGTTTCAGTGTTTCAGTGTTTCAGTGTTTCAGTGCTAAATATTCGTGAGACTGCCTTTTTATGAGCGAAGTGAAGTGAAAAGGCTTAGTCGAACGAATCCCGCTTAAGCGGGATGGTGGTTCCGGGTTCCGTGTACCGGATACCGGGAAGTACCAAGTTCAGATTTCAGATTTCAAATTGGCCAATCTTCCGCGCAGCGGAAGCCTCCTCGAACCTGATTTTACATGCAATTTCTATTCGGTTTGTGATAATAACCGTTCCGGCTACAGTTCAGATTTCAGATTCATTGCTGTCCGGGATATTTCTAAGCAGCGAAAAACGCGTAATTGTTAGAACCGCTCGACGGAGCTTATACTGAGCTGGACGAAGTGCTCGCGGTGACACCCTTCGACTGTCGCTCAGGGTGACAATGCTTCCATTTATCCGGGGGAAGTAAGGGCGCGGCACACCAATAAAATCAAGTTATTGAGTGCCGCGCCCTTATTCCCTGAAAAAACAATGCCTTGTCATGCCGAGCGGTGGTCGAGGCATTGCCGACAATAAAACTCCAAAGAAGACCCTAAACAGTCCACCCTTACCAAAGCCCTTCCAATAAAGGACTATATCGCTTTACAATAAATTATTCCGGACAGCAATGTTTCAGATTTCAGATTTCAGATTTCAGTACGGGTAAATGGGCAAAAAGGATTATGGCAACATGGAGGTTAGGATTTTATCCTTAACTTCGTGCCTGAATATCTGTCCGGAAAAATTATTTTGGTTAAAATAAAAAACATGATCATGACAAAAAGTATTCTTTCAGCCTTCACGGCCCGTGCCCTCCTGCTTGTGCTGGCCGCCGCCCTGTTTCTTTTTTCCTGCAAGAAAGATGATAATGGCGACGACACGCCCGCCAACACTCCGCCGGTGGCCTCATTCACTGTTGACCCGCAGACGGGCAATACGCAGACGCCTTTCAGCCTGGATGCTTCGGGCAGCAGCGACCAGGAGACCCCTGCCGCGGAATTGCTGGTCCGCTGGGACGGCAACGACGACGGGGTTTGGGAGACGGATTTTTCGACCGTAAAGACGGCCACCGTGACTTACGACACTGAGGGCACCTACACCATCCGCCTGGAGGTAAAGGACGGTGGCGGGCTTACGGCCAGCACCACCCGGCAGGTAACGGTGTCGGCATCCGGCGGCAACCAGCCCCCCGGAATCCCCGCTGATCCGGTACCCGCCGACGGGGCCACGGAGGTGCCAACCGGCGCCCTCCTCCAATGGAGCTGTTCCGACCCTGAGCAGGATCCCCTCACCTATGATGTATATTTTGGCACCGGAACCAATCCCCCACTGGTATCGCAGGGGCAGACGGCCACCTCCTACCAGCCGCCCTCAGGCGCTAACCTGACAACCTATTACTGGAAGGTGACGGCCCACGACGACCAGGGCAATTCCACCGCCGGCCCGCTCTGGCAGTTCACCACACAGGCACAGGTCTTCAGCTGCGGCGAAGATTTTACCGATCCCCGCGACGGCAAGGTCTACGGCAGCGTGTTAATCGGCAGCCAGTGCTGGATGAGTGAAAACCTCAACGCCGGCTTACGCATCGACGGCGCCAACGACATGACTGACAACGGCATTATCGAAAAATACTGCTATAACAATGACGATGCCAACTGCGAGCAGTACGGCGGTCTTTACCAGTGGGATGAGATGATGCAGTATACAAAAAAGGACGTGACCGGGGGCATCTGCCCCGAAGGCTGGCACCTGCCCACGCTGCAGGAATGGGAAGCACTGGAAATGGCACTGGGCATGCCCGAGGAGCAGGCCACCGCCAGCAGCGGCTGGCAGGGCACCGATGAAGGAGACATGCTGAAAGAAGGCGGCAGCACAGGCTTCAACGCCCTCATGGGCGGCAATCGCAGCACCAGCGGCGCCTTTACGCTGGGCGGACTGGGCACTGCATTCTGGGCCGCCACGCAGTCGTCGACCTACTTCGCGCGCGCACGTACCCTCGACACCGACCACAGCCAGATAAACCACACCAATTACGACAAGCGTTACGGGCATTCGGTCAGATGCATCAAAGATTAGTCATGCGGGCAGGCGTGCACCGCAGCCGCCAAGGCGCCGGGCTTAACGCAGCAGCATCACCGTCCCGGTCAGGTTCACCGGACGGATGCCGTCGTCGCTCACGGTATTGTAGTCGATCCGCCAGGCATACACCCCAAAGGGGGCATCCTGACCTTTTATCTTGCCGTCCCAGCCTTTGCCCAGTTCCGTCGACTCAAACAACAGTTGTCCCCAACGGTCGTAGATCAGCAGGCGGTAATCCTGCACCGCATCGAAAGGCACCACCGGTTTGAATTCGTAGTTGACCGTGCTGGCGGGGCGAAAGGCATTGGGTACGTACATCTCGTAAAAGATTACATGAACCGTGTCAAAATTGTAACAGCACAGCTCGTTCTGCACACGCACCCAGTACTCGCCGGCCTCCGACACGAAGATCTCATTCGAAGTCTCCCCCGTGCTCCACAGATAGGTGGCGTACTGGTCGCCCGGGCTCAGCCGCGCCTGGTCGCCCTGGAAAATAAAAATGGTGTCGTTGCCAAGGTTAACTTCCGGAAGGGGATACACGCTGAGCGGTTCGGTATAAGTATAATCGATGCCGTTGTAAGTCTCGGTTACGCTGACCTGGTACTGTCCCTCCTGCGAAAAACGGTGTTCAGGGTTGAATGGATCGGAGCTGAGGGTACTGCCCGCGGGATCGTTAAAGTCCCAGGCGGCATCGGCCACATTGGCGGTATTGGTCAGGTTAAAGATGGTCACATCCCCCACACATACACTGTCGTAGGTGAAGTGCGGCCAGTTGACAAAGCTTTGCACCAGGTTGGGCAGCCCCCAGAAGCTGTAATTCCCTTCGAGGAAAAACTCCGCATTTGCCGTTCCGTAGAGGTTGTTGTAGTTGCACGCCATGCCCGCCCTGTTGGGGTTATACACCACGCCGAGGTATTCTGAATGGGTGGTGGCATTAATGCTTTTGGAAAGGTATATCCTGCCGTCGATGCCCAGTTGCAGGCCGGCATACCTGAAATTGTCGTTGCTTGTATGGAGGTTCGTCACCGTGCCGAAGACATTTCCCGAGGCCAGGTCGAACTGATAAAGTTCAGAGGGAAATGCGGGAATGATATTGGAATAGTCGAGGGTGGTGAGGTATACCTTGGTCCCGTCGGGTGAGAATTCCAGCCCGTAGGCACCGTAGTAGTCGGGGGGTGAGGTAAGGGGTGCCGACACCTCTCCCGTGGCGTTGTTGAAGTTGAGGAATTCAACGATACTGCTTTCGTAGAGGGCCACGGCCAGGCGGGAGCCGTCGGGCGAAGCCTTCATATATCCCATGAGGTTGTTGTCGCCGCTGTGCACCGCGCCGGCGGCGCTCATCACGTAGGAAGGCTCAACCCCGGAGGCAGTCAGCCGGAAAGCGCAAAACTCATTGTTTCCCCATTTGTGGGTGATGATCCAGTAATCGGTGCCGTTGGCATGTTTCACTGCCGTGAGCCTGCCATTCAGGCCGGCGGGGATGAGGTTGGTATTGAGTGAGGCAACGTCGCCCAGCCCGCCGTTGGCGCTCATCGACACCACGGTATAGTTCAGACCCTTGTCGCCGTTCATGTTTCGGTACGAATCGGAGGTAAAGACATAGTATTGCATGGGGTCGCCGGGCTTCGGCAGGATGATGGCCGGCTGCGTACATGAAAAATGGCTGAAAAGGCCGTCCTTCATCAGGTTGAAGTTACGGTTAAAGATCTGTTTGCCATTGGTCATGAACAGGAGGTTGCCGCTGCTGTCGGAGATCACGGCCGGGCTGATGGGCGTCTGAAAGGCGTCGGGCTGGCCGGTTTCGGCAAAGGCCTCGCCATTGTTGAAGTTCATCCCGGCATAAACCCCGAAATACCAGAGTCCGGCCTGCTTCATCTCACGCTGGCAATTGGTATGGTTCGGATAGGGGTTCTGCGCAACCAGCATCAGGGCCGGCACAAGGGCAGTCAAGGTCAGGGTCAGAAAAAGTCTGGTCAGGGCTTTCATGTATGTTTTCGCTATCTTTTTCAGCATATTATACGATAAAAATAAATGCAAGAATATAGATTTTTATTGTACCACAGTCGTGATTTTCGTTTCCGGCGCAAATTTTCCATTGATGATTCCTGCTGATGCCGGCATTATTGCAGTATAATTTTCATTGTTTGCTGCAGGTTCCTTCCCTGCAGTTTGAGGAAGTACATTCCCGCGGGGCGGGTGGAAATGTCGAAGGTTTCACGGATGATCCCATTGCTTCCCGGGCGGAGTTCACTGCTAAGGATGCTGCTCCCCATCATATCCGACAACAAGAGGTATACGGGTTTCTCTGTTCCGTCCACCACCAGGTTGAAGATCCCGGTTCCCGGGTTGGGGTACACCTCCACCCGGGGTCTGCCGCCTTGCTCGGCAATGCCCAGGCAGGCGTCATAGTCGAAGATCACTGTGACCCCGGTATCGGCCTCGCAGCCGTCAGGGTTTATCACATACACGGAGATCTGCTGTTCGTCGATCCCGAGGCCGGTGGTACCCACGATGATGGTACGCGTGGTGGCCCCGTTGCTCCAGAGGTATTGTGAGCCCGGGTTTCCGGCATCCAGCACAAGCGTGTCGTATGGGCAGTAGACCTGCACCGGTGGGCCGAGGTCGATATCGGGGGCAGGCTGAACGGTGACCCGTGCATAACCCATGGCTTCGTTATAGCCGTCGTCGATAAGGGCGTAGAAATAATATATGCCCGGCTCCTGAAGGGTAAGGCCAAAGGAAGGCTGGGCAGGCAACGTCATGGCCGGCTCTGAGCTCCAGGTATAGGTATAGCTTCCCGAGCCGCCGCCGGCATTTGCATGAAGAAAGAACTGCTCGCCTATGCACACCACAGAGTCGGGGGATACACTTGGGTTCGTAGAGAGGAAGCCGCCGCTGACCTCCACGACCACCTCATCAGATACGGCGGCGGTACAGCCCGTCTGGGCATCTTCCACGGTCAGGTAAAAGGGAGTGGTCTCGTAGAGATTTTTCGTTTGCGGGTTTTGCGCCGCCGCATCCACCAGCTTGTCGAGCGGTGTCCAGAAATACAGGTATTCGCCGCTTCCAAGGCTTGCCGAGCCGTACAGGGTGGTCGATATCCCGTGGGGGATGACCTGGTCATCGCCGGCATCGGGCAGGGGACTTGGATTAACGTTCACCGTAACATCGCCGTAGGCATAAATATAGCCATCAAAAACCGTAAGGTGGTAGGTTGTGGTTTGGGAAGGGGCCACCGTGGGATTCTGCAGGTCGGAGCTGAAGCCCACCGGTGTCGATGCCCATGAATAGGTATAGCTTCCCGAACCGCCTGCTGTCCCGGGTGAGAGTACCGACTGTTCGCCCTGGCAGATCACGGAAGGGCTGGCACCGGGGCTGGTCGAGAGCGGGCCGCCGATCTCACCCACGAAATAGGGGCCGGCATATGCTTCGCAGGTGTTTTCGTCAACCACCGTCAGGTCGTAGTAACCGCTGCCCACACCTACCAGGTCGAGGGCCGAGCCGGCCACCACACCACCGGCATCCTTCCAGATGTAGCTGTCGATGGCAAAGGAGGTGATCACCTCGATACCTGTAATGGAGCCGTTGCCGGCGCCATAGTTGGCAGCGGTGATCTCGACGCCCGTATCGTCGATCTCCGGCTCACCGAATTCTTCAATCTCCCATGGCCCGCCGTGGGTCACACACGACAGCAGGTCGTGCACTTCAAGGGTATAGGTGCCGGCCGGAACATTCAGCAGGTCGATGGTGTGGCCTACCACGGTACCGTACTGGTTTTTCCAAACATACGACAGTGCCGTTTGTCCGGTGGCCGAAAGCCCCGTAATGGAACCGTTTTCCATGCCACAGGTGGCCGGGCTGACACTGAGACCGAAGGTGTTCAGCGTGGGAGCGCCAAGGTTCAGCGTAAAAGGAGTCTGATGGTTTTCCACCGCGTTGTTGCATGCATCGACGATGCCGGGGAAAGTTGAGTAAACGTGCAGGATATAGTCGCCATTGCTGGCAAAGGGCGGATCAACGTAAAGGATGAATTCCTTTTCCCATTCACCGCCCAGTGAGCAGGAAAGGCCCCATACGTCGGTCACCGTGTAGGGACCGCCGGGGCCGGTGATGCCGAAAGAGGCCGGCGTCACCCTGTCGCAGCGAACACTCTCGCTCCAAAGTATACGCAATTCGTTGGTGTTGCATCCCACCACCTCATCGGCAAAAACCTGATCGATCACCGGCGGAACATCGTCGAAGATCTGCGCCGTCGACATGGAGAAGTCGAGGGTGTATCCATACTGTGTTGATGAATAATTACTGATGTTGATCACGTAATTCTGGCCTTCGAGCACAGGGATCATGGCATTGAAGGGTGTGCCGCCTGCCGGCTGGCAGGAGCTGTTTGAGCCTCCGTTGGGCCCGGTGGGCCCTGAAGTGCCTGACCAGTTGCAGCTCACTTGCAACTGTGCCGCCTGCTGGTAGATATCTTCGCATCGCGCATCGGTCAGGTTGTACACTACCCAGTCGTAGTCGTCGGAATACTGGTAAGGGGTGATCACAAATCCCATGAGCCCGTCGCTCTGAACGGTCACGTAATACCATACGCAGTTTTTCTCCCCGCTCAGCATGCAGTTCCCGGGGCATCCGCCGGTACTGGGGATCTCATTCGGATAGTTCCCCGATCCCGAATAGGAGTTCAGTTGCGTATAGAAGCCTTCACATACGGGGATGGCGCCAAGGCAGTCCTGGTCGGTAGGAACCTGTGCACGGGAAGTTTGAATAAAGGCAGGGATAAAGAACAAGAGGATAATCAGCCGGATCAACTTCATCATTCAGATTTATTTAGTGTTGGATTGCGTAAAATTGTCCAAATTTATGTTTTTTTATTGTTTCATGATCTCTCCCACATAAAAAGCCTTGCTGGTATTCAGTTTCAGGATGTACAGGCCGGGTGGCATCCCGGTCAGGTCGAGCGCTTGTCTGACCATGCCGTCGTAACCGGGCCTGAGTAGTTTGTGGCGCTGCAATTTCCCCGTAATGTCGAGCAGTTGCAGGGTCACGGCCATTCCGTCTGTTTCCGCTTCTATCATGACCTTAGCGGTTGCGGGATTCGGATAGACGCGAACAGGCATGTTTGCGGCCATTTCACCTGTTCCCAGGCAGGCCTCATGGTCGAAGACGATGGTCACGCTGGTGTCGGCCCGGCAGCCCTGCGGGTTGGTCACCTGCACCGAGATCGTCTGCACATCATATCCCAGGCCGGTGGTGCCCACCTTAATGCAGCGGCTGGTATCGCCGTTTGACCAGAGGTATGTGCTGCCGTGGTTACCGGCATCGAGGGTAATGGTGTCGTAAGGGCAAAAGGTTTGCACCGGGTTGCCCAGGTCGATGAGCGGGGCGGGATGTATTCGTACACTGGTGTATCCCGGCACCTCGTTAAAGCCGTCGTCGACCTTCACATAAAAATACCAGATTCCGTCTTCCGGCAGGCTCAGGCTGAAGGAAGGCGCGGAAGGCAGGGTCATCGGGGGATCGGAAGTCCATGTATAGGTATAGCTCCCCGACCCGCCGCCGGCATTGGCATGGAGCCAGAAAGTCTCCCCTATGCAGAATACCGAATCGGGAAAAGGTTCGGGGTTTGCGCTGAGGATCCCTCCTGTGATGTTCACCACCACCTGCCCTGGGGTTTCGCTGAGGCAGGAGGTTTCGAGGTCAGTGACCATGAGCTGGAAAAGCGTGGTTTCGTATAGGTTCTTTGTCTGGGGCTCGGCCACCTCCGGATCGACGAGCTTATCGGCTGGCGACCAGCTATAGGCATAGTTGCCGCTTCCGCCCGTAACAGAGCCATGCAGGGTGGTACTGGTGCCGTGGGGGATGCTGTGGTCCGCTCCGGCATCGGGCAGGGGCAATTGGTTCACGTATACCGCCACGCTGGCCGAATCGGTGATATATCCGTCGGAGACCTCCACATGGTAGGTGGTATTTTGCTGGGGACTTACAACCGGGTTTTCGAGTGTGGATGTAAAGCCCTCCGGTGTGGAGGTCCAGCTATACTCATAGCTTCCCGAGCCGCCACCGGCACCGGCAAAGAGGGTGGTCTCCTCCCCCCGGCAGATCACCGACGGGCTGGCGGAGGGGTTTGCCGTGAGCGGCCCGCCGATCTCCCCGACAAAATAAGGACCCGCATAGGCCTCGCAGGTATTTTCATCGATCACGGTAAGTTCGTAGTAGCCCGTCGGGACCCCTGTGAGGTCGAGTTGACTGCCAACGGTATTTCCCTGATCATCCTCCCAGATGTACTGGGTGATTGAGAAGTTCGAGTTGACCACGATGCCGCTGATGGATCCGTTGCCGGCGCCGTAGTTGGAAGGGATGATGACCACCCCTTCATCGTCGATCTCCGGCACGCCCAGTTCATCAACAAAGAAAGGCCCTGCGGTTGCGATGCAGTTGTTCAGGTCGTACACTTCCAGGGTATAATGTTCGGAAGGCACATCCACGAGGTCAATCAGGTTGCCTGCCACGTTTCCCTGAGAATTTGTCCATACGTAGCTCAGTGAAGTGAGCCCGCTGGCTGTAAGTCCGGTAACAGCGCCATTGTTGAGGCCGCAGGTGGCATCGGTGATCTGCAGTCCCGACTGGTCGATCTCCGGGGCTCCGAGGTCGAGGAAGAAGGATATGGTGTCGGCAGGGGCGATGTTGTTGCATACATCCTGTACCCCGGGGAAGCCCGTGGCCATGTACAGGGTATACATGCCATTGGAGGCAAAGGGTTTATCGACGGTGAGTATGAATTCCTTTTCCCACTCCCCGCCCACTCCACAGGCAGGGCCATACACTTCCACCACCTGGTAGGGTCCGCCCGGTCCTTCAATGGTGAAGAGAAAAGGGGAGACGCCTGCACAGGTAACATTTTCGCTGAAGAAGATGGTGAGTTCCGTTTCATTGCATCCCGTGATCTCTTCGGCGGCCACGGAAGCGATGGATGGCGGCACATCGTCGTAGATCACGGCCGTGCTGGCGCTGAAGTCGAGCGTAAAGCCGCCCTGTGCGCCCGAACCCCAGTTGCTTACATAAAGGACAAAGGTCTGCCCCTCGAACACCGTGAGGTCGGCATTCCACTTGTTTGTGCCGCTGGTGCCGCAAACGTTGCAGTGAGTGGTACCACCGAAGAGAGAGCTCATACCCGTTGTATTGGAGATGCCGGCTGCATTGCAGCTTACCTGCAGGGCGTTGACCATGCTGTAGATCTCTTCGCAACGGTTTTCGGTAAGGTTGAACACTGCCCAGTCGTAATCGTCGGAAGTAACATCCGGCTGTATGGTAAATCGCAGCAATCCGCTCTGCTGCACCGTAAACAGGTACCAGGCGCTGTTCCACTCACCGTCGAGGCAGTTGTTGGGGCAACAGGTGGTGCAGAAAGAGGGTGAACAATGCGGGATCTCATTGGGATAGTTGCCGGGACCCGAAAAGATCAGGGGCTCGTAATAAACATCCTGACATACCGGGATGGCCCCCAGACAGTCGCCCGCCGTGGGCGTCTGCGGGTACACAGGCATGTGTATGGCCAGGAGAATGACCAGCAGGCCAACGAGCGGTATGCCCTGAATACTGTATTGCCTTTTCATCATTAAAGATATTTTAAGCAGAGCGAAAAAACTCCATGTAAATAACCCCGACATGGTTTTCAATCATGTTCCTGCATGGCGTCTTTCATCATGCTCCGTATTTGGCTCCGATAAGAATGACTCCTTTATAACACTACTAAATTACAAAAAATATTCATACAGCGGGATATGATGGGTCAATTTTGCATTCAAAAGTGATCATTTCAAAAAACTTTTGGCAAAATTTTGGTAAATATCCAAAGTAGTTGTATTTTCACAGGCTATTTTTATTTCACTCAGGTCTCCTGGGGTTTTTTCCTGAGCATGAAATAAACAAGACCAATACCGGCATAAGCGCCACCAGGATGCCTGAATCTACTGAATGACCGATGAGATATACTATTATTTTTGCTATTGCGACAGTTTTTTTACTGACATTTTCTTCCTGTGAGAAGAAAGAGGAAGCCAGGGAGCCGGTAGCCGCCTTCACCATAAACCCTTCCAGCGGCTCTGTTGCCGTGGATTTTTTATTCAATGCATCCGGGAGCCAGGATGATGAAGACCCCCTGGATTCGCTGAAGGCAAGGTGGGATTTCGACGGCGACGGCTTTTACGACACGCCCTTCTCCTATAATAAAGTAGCTGAACATCGATACGAAAGCGCCGACAATTATCATGTGACGCTGGAGGTGATGAATACCAAGGGTTGGACCGATACGGAAACGAAAATGCTGTACGTTTATCCCGACAGCCTGCCGCCAGTGGCCTCCTTCAATGTGCTTCCCGACACGGCCAGCGTAAATACCATCTTTTATTTTACGGCCGCCACGAGCTACGATCCCTATACGCCCGTCGACAAACTGCGCTTCCGCTGGGACTGGCAGAGCGACGGAAGCTGGGACACCCCCTACCTGGAGGATACCATAATCTATCGGAAATTCAACAACCCCGGCGACTTCAGGATACTCCTCGAGGTGAAGAACGAGATCGGGCTTACCGATACCACCAGCAGGCTGATCCACGTTTATAATATCAAATAAGCGTTCAACGCATTGCGGAATTAAGTACAAATATTTTTATAAGGCATATGATGATCAGAACGGCATCTTCCATTTTGTTTTTTTTCATCTTCCTTACGTCCTTCGCCCAATACAGGATTGAAGGGAGCCTGCAGGGACTAAACAATGAGAACATCATCCTGCTCCGTTTTTTCGGCGACCGCCACAGCTTTCTCGACTCGACCAGAACCGACCGGAACGGATGGTTCCGCTTTTCCCTCCCCGAAGATACACCCGCCGGGCTGTATTCGCTTGCCCTGAATAACAAACCCTTCGCCGACCTGATCTTCAACAAGGGGAACATCACCCTGAAGATCGACTGGAACAGTTCTTCCCTGCCGGAATTCGTTTTTTCGGTCGAAAACCTCGTTTACTACGATTACATGGTCCGTTCCGACATATTCACTAAAAAGTATGCACAGCTTGTCGACATACTGGGTGCATACCCCGAACAGGACAGCTTCTATTACTATACTGGGGCCCATTTCGACAGGCTGCAGGAAAGTTTCAGGGATTATACGGAGCTCATCCTCGAAGAGCATGCCGGGACCTATGTTGCCAGGATGGTGCGGAGCGACAGGCCGGTGATGATACCCGCAAAGAGGGTGAGGGAGGACTACCTGCAGTTTATGAGGGCTCATTATTTCGACGAAGTCGATTTTACCGACACCACCCTGCTCAACAGCAATATTTTTACCGGCAAGGCCATCGACTACCTTAAATTCTACTCCCTTCAGGGCATCGGTAAGGCCGGGCAGGAAGAGTTGTTCATACAGGCGGTTGACAGCATCCTGCTGCATGCCATGGAAAACGGGCAGGTCTATGATTTCCTCATGCAGTACCTCATCGAGGGCTTCGACATGTATGGTTTCGACAACGTGATCTCGCATATTGCCGGGAATTATGAACCGGCCGGTGCCTGTGTCGATGAAAACAGCAAGTCGGAATTGCATAAAAGGATGGAAAGCCTGCGCGAGATGGCAGTAGGCAAGACCGCCCCGCCCATCACCTTCACCGATGAGCACGGGCAGCCACAAGGGCTCGGAAGCATCGACAAGGAACTGGTGGCTGTGATCTTCTGGGCAAGCTGGTGCCCGCACTGCGTATCCATGATGCCGGAACTGCTGAACCTCTATCAGGCGCCCGGACTGCCATCCTTTGAGGTGCTGTCCATCTCCGTCGACACCAGCGCTGCCGAATGGAACCGAAGCGTAAAGGAACTCGGGTTGCCATGGATCAATTACGCCGAACTGAAAGGATGGGACTCCAAAGCCGTAAAGGATTACAGCATCTATGCAACCCCCACCATGTTCCTGCTTAACCGCGAAAGAGAAATTCTCGCCAGGCCGGTGAACGTGACGGAATTAAAATATGCGCTGGAACGCAGCGGCAAAAAATGACCCGGGCACGGCAATTTATCCGAATTCCATCGATCCCCTGTTTTATAATTTCCTCTTGATTTATCACAGGAATTTTTGTATCTTTACCGGGAATCCGGTTTTAGGCACATGCTGCCTGGTGGTTAGATTAACCGTTAAGCCTTTCCCGTTCAAGGCTGCAACTACAGGTAATTGTTGATAAAATACCGAATGGCCGCTGGTTTACCATATTAACCAGGGCAAATGATCATCATATAAAATAAAATGAATAAAATGCACGAAGTTAAGATCATCTATTTAACAGGGAAGACAGGGAAAAAATACCGTTTTTACACTTTTCGCAGCCCCGAGGGCTTCAAACCCTCCGGTGGCGTATTTGCCATTACCAGGCGAAGGAAAAGAAAGAGCGCATGGGAACACGAGGTTATACACCTTGATGAAATCCACGACATGTCGGGGCTTCACGTGCACATATCGCAGGCAGGCCCCCAATACATGGAAGAAGAGAATTTCATCGCCGCACGGCTTGAGAACGACCCCCTGAAGCGGAGAAAATCCATCGAAGACTTGCTGGGCAATTACTTCCCCTCAAGGCTGCGAACCTGACAAATCTTCCGAAGTCCTAAGGCTGATCCTGTATGATCCTCACCCTGATGGCAGCGGCAATATTTTTTGCGGTGGTGAGGGTGCTTACATCCCTGTATAGCTCACCGTCTTCGCCTGCGTAGTGGCTGTGGCCGATGAGTTTCATCTCAAAAATGTTTGTCTCAGCATCTTTTTCAATCCTGCCTGCATAGACCACGGCCGGCTGGCTGGAACTCATGTAATCGGCATTGCCGGGATAAAGGGTGTTGGTCCAGTATTCATTCCAGTCCCACGACTGGTTGATCTCCAGTAACACATAAAAAACATCGGGCAGCGTCTGCATGCTTCCCGCCACCAACCTGAAGTCGCCTGTGGGTGTCGGTCCGGTAATGGCGTCGGGAACAGGGTTCTCCGCGTCGGGGAGTTCGCCGTATTTATGCCACCAGTATGGCAGTGCGGCAGGGCGTTTCACGGGGCCCGGCTCCCAGTGGCCTGCGGTAACTCGGCCATGGCCGAAGATGCCCGTACCGATGGATGCCGCCACATACAGGGTCTCCATATGGTTTCCGGCCTTATCTTCGATCCATACGGCCATCAGCGGGTGATTATGCGCCGGGCCTTTTCTGAATTCAACCTCCAGCATCAAGCCCGCTGCATCGCGATTGGTAAAGAGCATTTCAGGTGCTGCGGCAGCCGTTCCGCCTCCCCTGCGCGATGAACATGCCTGTATGGATATGAGGGCAGGCAAAGCCAGCAATAACAGCAAAAATCCGGCTTTCCGGTTAAGTCTTTGGCATTTACGGATCGGTGGTTTCATGTGCATGGGTTTAGATTTCAAAGATAATGCCGATAGTGGGCAATATGGTTCCAGTTTCATTGGAGATCTCTTTCAGCTTGTAACGCTGCCGGGCGGGCGGATCGCCGGGATTCACAATGATATAATTCCCCTGCGGATCCCTTTCCCTGATCAGGTTGGGAGGAAGCTCCGCTTTGAAGTTATAAAGATTCTGTATGTCAAGGTACAGCGTAAGCGACCACTTCCTGAAATAATAGGATTTGTCGACCCGCACATCAAGCTGGTGAAAGGCCGTAAGCCTGAAGGCATTGTAATTGTTGTAGTCGAGGCCCGGCCCGCTGCGGGCATCCCAGGCCAGCACAAAGCCCGAACCTTCCTCATCCCATGGGGTATAGGGTGCCCCGCCGGCATAACGCCACTTGATGCCAAGGTCCCAGTTCCTTTCGAACGACCTCCTGGCGGTTATGTTAAAAAGATGTTTGTTGTCCCATGCCGAGGGGATGAAAACATCGTTCTTATCCTGGAACTCACTCCTGACAAAAGTATAGGAAAGCAGCATATTTACTTTTCCGAAGAGGGTGCCGCGCATGAAAAGCTCGACGCCTGCGGCCCTTCCTTCCGACTTTGAAATTACTTCCTCATCGCCGTAAGTGCCATAGTCGGCACCTTTGCTGGCCAGGTTAACGGAATCGGAAACCGAGAAGGGATAATCGTAATAATGCTTGTAAAAGCCTTCCAGCGAAAGCTCGAAGTTGTCGTCGGGCCTGAAGGCGACACCGGCCACCACCTGATCGTTGTAGATATATTTGATCCCGTTGTCGCGGTTCACCAGTTCCCCGGCCGGGTTCCGGAAGCCGAGGGTGGTATAGGCCGGACGCTGGAAGTATCGGCCGGTGTTGAAATTCACCGTCCATTTGTCGCTCAGCAGATATGATGCGGCCAGGCGCGGCGAAAGCTGGCTGAGCATGTTCGACATCTCCGGCGAATAGTTGGCGGCATCGGTCCTGACCCCCAGCGAAAGCGACAAGCGGTCACTCACAAAAGAACGGGAAACCTGTGCAAAAAGGCTCCACGAAAGCATCTCCAGCCGGCTGTCGTATTTCACATCAAGGCTCTCATTCCCGTCAAACACCTTCCGCGCTGTACGGTTTGTATAAAGGGCGTGGTTGATGCCGCCACCGGCCCTGATGCCATATGCTCCTGCACGCATATCATACTCGTAGCGCAGCTTGTTTTCTGCTTCGGTCGAGAGATAATCGAATATCTTATTATCGTCGGAGCTTTCATCGTTTTCCAGATACTTATACTGTGAATTGTTGAGATAATTCCGGCTGGCGACGAGCGTATGGGAACCGTTGTTGCCAAAATGCTTGTAGACGGCTCCGAAGGTATACGACCACTGTTCGTTGACCGGCACCAGGTCGAGGATATACTGCTGTTCTTCGGTGGGGTCTTTCAGGCCGGTGTTCAGACGGAACTGATCGATGGCCCCGATGCCGATGAAGGTGAGGGTATTCTTTTTGTTGAAGATGATGCGGTGCTTAAGCTGGAAGTCGTTGTAAGTCGGCAGGAAGGGCAGTTGCAGGGCGCTGAAGAGAAATTCCAGGTATGACCGGCGTGCCGAGAAGATAAACGTGGATTTTTTCCCCGCCGGGCCTTCCAGTGTCAGGGCCAGGTCGGAAGCCCCGATGGTACCCTTGAAATTGATCTTGTCGGGGTTCCCGTTCTTCATCTTCATTTCGATCACGGAGCTGAGCATGTTACCGCGTGAAGCGGGAAAGGCCCCTGACAGCAGGTTCACCTCCCTGAGGAAGTCGGCGTTGACGATGCCCACCGGGCCGCCGGAAGCGCCCTGTGTCGAGAAGTGGTTGAGGGTGGGGATCTCCACCTCGTCGAGGTAGAAGGTATTTTCTGAAGGCCCCCCTCCCCTGACGATCACGTCGTTGCGGAAAGCAGGCGTGGAAGCCACGCCCGGCAGCACCTGTACCACCCTGGAGATATCGCGGTTGGATCCGGGATTTTTCTCAATCTCCGACACCCCGATGCTTCTTGCCGACAAGGGGCTTTCGGCATCACGCTCGAAGGCGGATGCCCGCACCACCACCTCATCAAGCTTAATCTGCGCCTGTGTCATGGGCACATCCAGGTATGCCGTGCGGGCCGGGGTCAGTTGTATCTCTTCGGTGGTCTTCTTCTCATATCCCACCGCGCTGGCCACCAGCCTGACAAAACCGGGGCTGATCCCGGTAAAGACGAAATTCCCGTCGAGGTCGGAAGTAGAGCCGATGTTGGTCCCGATGATGACGATGTTTGCAAAGGGTATGGGCTCATTGCTGCGTGCATCGAAGATGCGGCCGCTGATCCTGGCTTCCTGTGCCGTGAGCAAGGCGGCAAAGACCATAAAAAAGAGAGAAGTGAAGATATGTTTAAATGGATTTTTCACGGCTTAGCTTTTCATATGTTTATTAAAAACGCTCAATGCCCTTTCACGGGCAAAGCGATGGTCAACGATGGGAGGCGGACAGGAATCCGTGCCGGCCCCGGGCACCCACCGGCGGATGAATTCCGAACGGGGATCAAACTTTTTTGCCTGCAACTCCGGGTTAAAGATCCTGAACCACGGGGCGGCGTCGCAGCCTGTGCCGGCCGCCCACTGCCAACCGCCATTGTTTGAGGAAAGTTCAAAATCGAGCAGTCGGGAAGCAAAATAGGCTTCGCCAATTCGCCAGTCGACAAGCAGGTGCTTCACCAGGAAGCTGGCCGTTATCATCCGCAGCCGGTTATGCATATAGCCGGTGGCATTGAGCTGGCGCATACCGGCATCCACCATCGGGTAGCCCGTATTCCCGTTCATCCAGGCATTGATCTCCCTTTCGTCGTTCCTCCAGGCAATGCGATCATATTCCCTCTTGAACGAAGCCTCCGCCACATAAGGGAAATGCCAGAGTATCATCATATAGAACTCACGCCAGATCAACTCGTTCAAAAAAGTTTCGTTCAGGCTGCGAGCCAGCTTTACCAGCTCTCTGACGGAGATGGTGCCAAAGCGCAGGTGTATGCCCAGGCGACTGGTCCCCTCGAGGGCCGGAAAATCCCTGTCGAGATGATACCGGCTGATCAATGAGGCATCCGGGACAGGTGAGGGGAAAACCACGCCTGATGCCTCAAAGCCCATTTCCTTGAGGGACGGCATATGGGCCACGGCATGCTGAATCAGCCTCCCGGTGAGCTCTTCAGAAGGCCAGGATACGGGATCCGTGCCGGCCAGGAGCGTCTTCCATTTTTTCATATACGGGGTAAAGACCGTATATGGCCTGCCATCATCCTTCAGCACCTCATCCTTTTCGAAGATCACCTGGTCGCGAAAGGTACGGAACCCGATGCCCATTCCTTCCAGCAAGCCTTCCAAGCGCCCATCGCGCTCCCGCGCGTATGGCTCATAGTCGTTGTTGGCAAAAACATTCCGGATCCGGTATACTTCCGATAATGCCGTAAATACTTCTTCGGGCGAACCCTCATAAACCAGGAGCGTGCTCCCCCTTCTTTCGGCCTCCCGTTTGAGGCGCAACACCTCCCGGTGAATGAAGGTCACGCGGGGGTCGTCTTTCGCTTCAAGCCTGCCGAGTATCCGGCGGTCGAAGATGAATAGCGGGAGCACCGGCAACCCGGCCTGGAGGGCCCTGTACAGACCGTGGTTATCGGAAAAGCGCAGGTCGCGCCTGAACCAGTATATATTGATCGGGCTCAAGATGTTTAATATTTCGGCTTATTCGCTAAACAAAAGCTAAACACCCGGTACTGATAAATGTTCATTCGCCGGTATTTTTTGCTTTTTCCTTTTTCACCCGCTTCCGGTGTGCAGGAAAGGTAAACCGGTGATCCGCCTTTTTGATGAGGTAATAGGCGATGGCGAGCCCCACGACAAGTGCCCCGATGGCGAGTTTCGTCAGATCGGTGTACTGATCAAAATCGAGTACGATGATCTTTCTTGCCAGGGCGATGATGGCAACCAGCACGACGATCTCCACATGCACGATATCATCGCGCAGGTATACCTTAATGGTGTCGAGCAATTCAATTCCGATCAGCACGATGAGGATGCTTCCGAACAGATCCATCATCACCTTCTCGTCGAGTATGTGGAAAGTCCCGACGGAAAGATAGGAGATCAGGGTATAGGCAAGTTGAATAACGGATACCAGCAGTACCAGGGCCATGGTCACGATCAGCACCCATATGATTATGCTTTCAAAAATCCTGAGGGTTTTCATGTTTATATTTTTTAATTGCATCAGTTATTGTTTTGCTTTGCCGGCAATTACGGAGATGGCTTGTCCAGCCTCATGATAATGGTATTTAAATCCCTGTCCGGACAGTTTCGCGGCCGACACCCTTTGTCCGCCCAGCACCAGTTCGCGGCCCATCTCTCCGGTCAGCAGGCGGATGGCCCAGGCCGGGGCAGGCAGTTGGGGCTTCCGCCTGACCGCCTTTGCCAGGTGTCGTGAAAATTCCGCCTGCCTGCAGGGGCCGGGTGACACCATGTTGAACACTCCTTCGGCTTTATCATCATCCGCCAGGAACATGACCGCCCTGCTGAAGTCCGTGATGTGTATCCACGACATCCACTGCTTTCCGCTGCCGATCTTACCTGCCACATGCCATTTGGCCTGTCTGACAAATACGGGCAGCAGCCCGCCATCGCGGCCGAGTACCAGTCCGATGCGGAGGGTAAGCAGCCTTTCAACCCTGGCCTGAATTTCCGGGCCATGGCTTTCCCATTTTTTGCAGACCTCGGCCAGGAAGCCTTCGCCCGGATCTGTCGTTTCTGTGCAAACTTCATCTCCCCGGCTCCCGTAGTAGCCGATGGCGGAGGCCTGGATGAAGAGTCCGGGCCGTTTCCCGCTTTTTCCGATGGCGTCTGAAAGCCGCTGCGCGGCCAGCACCCGGCTGTTCACGATGGCTGCCTTTCTCTTTTTCGTCCAGGGCCCGCCGGCGATGGGCTCGCCGGCCAGGTTCACGATGATGTCGGCTGTGGCGGCGGCACCGGCAAGTGCATCCGGGTCCCAGCCAACGACATGGACGGAAGCGGGAAGCCCTCCCCTGTTCTTTTCCGGCGACCGTGACACGGCCGTGACCTCATATTTCCGGCTGAGGAAATCAACCAGCAGCCGGCTGCCGATAAAGCCTGTTGCTCCGGTTATCAGTACATGCATGACGATATATTTATAAAACCTGTATTTTCAATGATGCATTGTAATTCCCGGCGGTGATCCGGCAAAAATACAATCCTGCCGGGAGCGGCATCCGGTTATCGTCGCAGCCGTTCCAGCCAGCAACATGCAGGCCTTTTTGTTTCTCTCCCTGTCCTTCCGCATATACCTTTTTACCGTGTACATCAAATATTTCGAGAATTACAGCCGTGTTTTCGGGCAGGCTGTATTGGATGCTCAGCTGCTGACCGGTGGCCGGCCTGAAGGGGTTGGGATGGCACGAGGCCTGAAGGCGCTTTCCCATAACAGCGGGGTTGCTGATGCCCGTCGAGGCGTTGAGCCCGCCCGAATAGCAATTGAGTTTGCCGTTCCTGCCACCGGCCACCATCTCCATGGAGAGGTCGCCCGTGATATCGGGTATGGCACTGATGGCATCCACCGGGGTGCTGAAGGGAATGGATGCGAGTTCATCACCGTTGAGGCCATCCATGAAGTAACAATAATTACTTGAATAGAGGGTTCCGATAACCACATCGCTCATCCCGTCGCCGCTGATATCGTCCATACCATCGGCCACCCATGCCTTGTCGGCGAGCGATTGCATCCATATGACCGAGGCATCGTATCCGCTGATCACGATCCCGTTGGTCCCGCCGTAGGCGATCAGGAAGTCGGGATGGCCGTCGGCATCCATATCGTCGATCTTTATAAAAGCATTAATGATATGCCCCAGGCCGGCCGTGTGCACGGGGTTGCCCGTGGCCGCGTCGAGATAATAGATATGCCCGCCGGGGATGACCCCGTCGCCGGCCGCCACGTCATGAATGCCGTCGCCGCTGATATCGTTCAGTTGCCCGAGTGCCCATACCGAAGTCCCTTCGGTGGTGTGGGTCCACGCTATCTCTCCGTCGGCGCCGTCGATCCCGTATACTTTCCCCTCCGCTTCCATGCTGTTGGAGGCCCCGGCGATCACATCCGCCTGACCGTCGCCCGTAAAGTCCTTTACGCCCATGCAGGAGAAGTTGGGTCCTCCGGTATAGCATTCCCAGATTGACTCCCCGCCGGGGCCATCCAGGCAATAGATCCTTCTGGGTCCGGTGCCGCCGCCATCGTCGCCGGTTGAAGCGAGCACATCCACAATGCCGTCGCTGTTATAATCGTATGAACAATCAACCTGGTAAACCCAGCCGCCTTCACCATATTCGTAGGTATGGCGTTGCCAGATGAGGCTGCCGGTTTTGCCGTCGAGCGCGATGATTGAACGGCTGCCCCCCGTTGTGCCGATGACCACCTCCTCAAGGCCGTCGCCGTTGATATCGGCTACGCTCAGGCCGTTCTGGTTATACACGGAACCGTTCCCGATATTGAACTCCCACATGACATCGGCAAGGCCAGAGGAGTTACCGTTAAAGCACCTGACATAATTATCCTCGCTGCAAACGATCACGTCGGCCACGCCGTCGTATGTGATGTCATGAATGGGTGCGATGGCCTTGGGGCTGTTATCCCAGGAAACATCGATCAGATAATGCCAGAGCAGTTCACCGACGGGCCATGACTGGTCGTTGCCTTCACCCTCGAGCGTAACGCTGATGACGGGCTGGGCGGGATCGTTGGTCATCACCTCCATGGTGCCATTGTATGCAATTGCCGATACAGGATTGAACCACATGCCGACCATGGCCGTGTCGAGGGTCTGTATGGTGAATGGGAAAGTTTCGTCGGGAAAAATATAAAAGTGGGGATCGGATGAAGTGATCTCTGTAAGCTCGAGCACTTCATCGCCGATATTCTGAACGGAAAAGAACCAGCGTGTATGGGCATGACTCCTGACCTGCCCGAAGTCGTGACTGGTGATCCCCGCCTGCGCGCTGGGGCCGGGATTCACACCGTGTCCTGTCAGCCTGACAGCCACGGAAGGATTCACGGGGTCGTTCGAGACAACCTGCACCAGCACATTCATGGGCACCGGCTGCACAGGCGTGTAAAACAGCGGCACGGAAACGGAGCTGCCGGGCTGGACCGTGGCGGGGGTCGTGAAACTCGTTGAGACCGGCTCCCCCGGCGGGATGTCGATCGATTGTATCACCAGCGGGGCCGTACCCGTACTGGTAACGATCATGTTCCAGACGGGATTGTTTCCGATGGTCACTATGCCATAATCATGCATGGCCACCGGAATGCTGATGGCAGGCGTGCCGGCGCCGCCCAGGTCGACCTTGTAGAGGGTGCTGGGCGTGGTGCTGATCTGCCCGTCGCAATACCAGAGGTAATTGCCGTCGAACACAATGCCGGAAGGCTTGATATTTTCAGAAGGATGCGCTTCCAGCAGGCTCCCGCTGATATCGATCTTGTAAAGCATATCGTCGTAATAGTCGGCAACCCACAGATCGCCGTTCTCCAGGCAAATATCCCAGGGTTGTTCGCCCGGCGACTGAAACTGGGTGAGGATGGCGCCGCTGTTATCAATTTTATAGATGGTTCCCGGGTCGGGATAATAGGTGCAAACCCAAAAGTCGCCGGCATCCCAGGCGATGCCCGACATATAGTGGTCGGGCAGGGTGATGGTCGACAGGATGTTTCCCGAGAGGTCAAGCTGTGTAGCCAGGGCCGGGTTGGCGGCACCGGATGGCTGGTCGATGATCCAGAGGTGCTGCCCGTCCCAGGTCATCCCGTAGGAATCATCAATGGCCGGATTGGAAAACTGAAGGTTGCTCAGCCCCGTGGCCGTGTTGAACCGGTATACCTTGTCGCCGTTCGTGCCATAAATGCCGTGATAAATATATGCGGACCCGTCCCAGGCAAGCCCGGATGCCTTGCCGTTTATGTCGAAAGTTTCCACGATGGACCAGTCGCGCTGCGGCTGGGATGTTGCAGCCAGCAAGGCCGGAATGGTAAGAATGAACACCAGATAAAGACGTTTCATGGATGGTTGTTTTGGTATCTGTTATTAAATATCCATACAAATATAATACTTCCCCGGCAGGAAAAAAAGAAACGGCCCTGACGGATATCTCAGCAGATGTTTTAAAATATTATTCCTACTTTTATTCGCATCAATCAAAGATCGGCACTTATGGCACTCAGCGGCAAAAAGAGGAAGTGGCTGGTGGCGGCAGGCGTGACCCTTATGGTACTGCTCACCGGTTTACTTTTCCTGAACACCTTTTTAAGCAGGAAAGCGGATTCGTTCCTTCGGGAAAAACTGTCGGCCATCGATACGGCCTCCTATCATATCGACTACGAAAGGGTCAGGGTTAACCTTTTCAGGCTGTCGGTCAGCATCGAAGGCCTCAGCATCAGTCCAGGGGATGCCGCCATGGAGCAGGCCCGCCGCAGCCGTCTGGCAGCCCCGGTCTTCGGGCTCAGCATCGGGCGTGTCAGCATCAGGGGCATAAACCCTTTTAAGGCAATGAGGGGCGAAGACATACGAATAGGCAGCATCACGCTCAGCCGGCCCGGGCTTGCGATATACAGCCGCATGGGACCCTTCGAGGCCCTTGAGCATAACGATGCGGGAGCAATGGATCATGAGGGGGGGGATATCCCGCAACTGACAATCGGATCTTTCAGGATAGCCGATGCCGGTATCATATACCATGACCTGTTGCAGGGAAAGCCGGTTATGGAAACCCACGGACTTAACCTCGTTCTCAGCGGCCTGCAAACCCGTCCCGCTTCCGGCGAATCCCATACAGATGCGCTCAGCCTCGTGGGATTTTCACTCAGCCTCGCATCCCACCGCATTGACCTTCCGGGAAACTTTTACAGTATCCGTTGCGGCCCGGTCGTGATCGATCACAGTAAGGCCTCGGCCGTGATCGACTCACTCAGGCTGACCCCCCTGTATGCAAAAAACAGTTTCGGGAAAGCCGTGGGTCATCAAACAGACCGCATCGACCTTTTTGTGGAAAAGATCGGGATGGACGACATTGTCTTCGACAGCCTGCCCGCCGGAAAGCTGATCGCCGGGCAATTGACGGTAAACAGTCCGGTAGCCGACCTTTACCGCGACAAGCGCGTGCCGCTGGATATGGAACACTACCCTAAACTCTTACAGACCGCCGTAGCCGGCATGCCACTTCATGTAAACATCACCCGGGTGAAAATCGTTAACGGCAGCATCGCCTACGGCGAGATGGTTGAAGGGGCCTCAGTGCCCGGAGGGTTGACATTCAAAGCCCTCGATATCCTTGCCACGGGTATCTGCAACGATCCCGATTCGATCAGCGTGGGGCAGGCCATGGTGGTCGACGCAAAGGGCCTGCTGATGGGCATCTCGGAAGCCCGGCTGCACCTGCGCCTGCCGGTCGGCGACCCGCGTGAGCGTTTCAGCTTTTACGGCTCACTGGCGGCTATGCCCGCCGTGGCACTGAACCCGCTCATCACGCCACTGGCATCGCTGGAGGCAAAAGAGGGTAACATCAACAGTCTGGAATATTTCGGCATTGCCCGCAGCGACACTGCCATCGGCAGGGTACAATTATTATACCGGGACCTGGATATGAGCGTGCTGAAAAAGGGCCAGTATGAAGGTGAGCCGGCCCATGAGAATAAACTGCTCTCCTTCCTGGCCAGGAGCGTTGTTCAGAAAAACAACCCGCACCCGGGCAAAGATGCACAAGCGGCTTCCATGTTCTTCGAACGCAACCTGAACAAGGGCTTTTTCAATTTCCTCTGGAAAAGCATACAGAGCGGCATCATGAACACCCTTCTTCCTGGCGGGAAAAACATGAATGCAGAGATGTCATGGTCGGAATTTGTAGCGGACTGGCCCGCAGTACTGGCCAGCGACTGGCAAAATCTGCAATCACAGCATCGTCATGAAAAAGAAAAAGAAGACGATAAGGACCGGAAGAAGGAACACGAGCACGAGCATAGAAAGAAACGGAAATAGATTTCATCTTCCCGGATCAGCAGGCTACCGGCCTCATTTCTTCTCAGCCTGCTTCACCAGCTTTTTTGAGAGCAGGGCCTTTGCCGTGGCTTTTGCCACCGGCGACAGGGCCTTTGCCGTTTTGGCATAGGACGACAGCCTGTACTGCGCGCCCCACACGATCATGTCGCCCCTGTTCTGGTATAGGTTCAGATCGATCCGGAATTCCCGGCCCTGTTTTTCATAATAGCCCGGGCGGGTGATGATGCCAAGGTCGTTGTAATAATAGAATGAATAATATTCGAAATAGTTGTAAGCATAGGGCGGGATTACATCGCCCGGCATGATGTACATATCGCTTTCGCGCACATCGACCAGCCTGGCTATCAGGATCCCGTCCACCCCTGCGCTGTCGAATTTCCTCTCGAGCGTGCTGTAACGATACATGGAGTCGTAATGCAGCATGCTGTATGCGTCTATCATGACAATTCCCTTACCGCTGAGGGCTTTGAGCAGCGATTCCGAGGCTTCCCCTCGCAGGTCCTTATCATGAAACTGAACGATGAGCAGGAGCTTTTTCATGGGTTCCTGCAAAAAACGCGTATCGTCCCATACGGTCCGGAGTTGCGCCGTAGCCGGCAGGGCGCATAGCTGCAACAAAAGAAAGGATAACAGATAGGTTTTTTTTATCATATGCCTGACATCATGTGGTATATGCAAAGAAACAGAATTCATCCGGATCACCGCGAAAACTTACCTGAAATAATAATTGTATATGGTATTCCCGGCTCCCACGATCATGTTCAGTTGCCCGTCGCGATTGAGGCTTCCGATAAGCATCCGTGTTTTTCCGATGTGTTCGGGGGTGCTGATCAGTTGGCCTTCCCTGTCGAACACGTATATTTTCCGCTCGGCCTCGGAAACCACGCCAATCAGCTTTTCACGCGGGGATACGGGGACGATCACCGGCGAAGAGCGGATGTCATTGCCAAATTCGCGGAAAAAGATCACATTCTTAAACCGGTCGAAAACCGTCAGCCTGTTCCCGTCGAGATAGATGAAATCCTTGCCGTTGCGATTGTCAAAATCCTCGTAAAGGAAGTAGTGGTCAGGGCTGTAGGAGCCAAAGTCGGTGCGTTCGATACGGCCATTGGAATTGATATAGGTCAACTTTCCTTCATTGTCGGTGGTGAGCAAAATCCCCTTGCTGTTGGTTTGATTCACGTAGAATGCCGAGCCGTTCCCGTTCACGAAACGTTCCTTGAGGTTGATGCGCGGATTACCGCGGCGGTCGGTGATCTTGATGTTGCCTTCTTCATCGGCAATGACGATATAGTCCCTTCCGCCCGTGCGGAGATGCTGCACAGGGGTGTTGACCCTCGCTTTCGACAGCGGTCTTGTCCAGCCGTCCACCACCCTCCCCCTGATATCGAAATTATACACCCTGTTATCTTCGAGTGCCAGCATGAGTCGGTAATCGAGGTTATTGTCGTAGTCGAAAACCGCCAGGCCATTGGTCGCTTTCATTTTCAAATCAACAGGATAGGCCTCCACATCCCTCCCGAGCAGGTCGATGAGGTAAATGCGTTCCGCCGTATTGAAAAGGTACTGAATCTTCCCGTTTTTGTAAAAGTCGACCGTTTGCACGTCGCTGATCACCTTCTCGCCAATGTTCAGTTTCCAGTTAATGTTGCCGTTGTGGTCGATAAGGTACATATTGTTAAGGGTGTCGAAGGCAACGATCTTAAGGTTATTGGTGCGGTGGTCGGTAACGAAATAAGGCTCGCCGTGAACCGGTGCGTCGAGGTATGCCTTCCAAACAGAGAGGTCTTCCTTCACATAGGAAGGATTATGCCTGAAGTAGGCACTGGTAAAGAACATATTGTTGAGTGTCTTGAACTGCACGGCGATGGCCTCGAAGTTCCTGATCACACCGGGGTTGTCCATCACAAAACCCGCCAGTGGACCCGACAGCAATTCGGGGAGCCGGCCGGCCGAGTTACGGACATTGAAATAGCAGAAGATATTCGACTCGCGGGCCACATTATTGGAGAAGCCTTTAAAATTCTCGTTTTGTTCAAGGGTTTTTCCCGACTGGAAGATATTGATAAAGTTTTGGATGCTGCTGCTGGAATTGGCAAAGACGATGTAATCCTCTACCCGGGTATAATAGTTATTAACGATCTCAGAGAAGATACTTCCGAAAACCAGGGGGATGATATCGGGAATGTTGACCCGGCGGATGTCATAGCCGCGGTAGCTGCCTGAAAACTGGCTTGAGGACAGTTCGCCCAGTTGCCTGAGGGCCATTTCGATATCGCGGGCATGGATGGCCATGAAGGTATTTTCCCGTGTATCGGGCAGGTGGGGGTTGATCATGCACAGGGCGATTTCGTTCCCCACCCAGGAAGTCATGAATTTTTCGGTATTGGGGCCGTACCGTTTGTTGAGTTGCTGCAGTTGTTCGCTCCTGCCGGGGAAGGACGCTGTTTTTTCCACATGCAGCGCATAGTCACGGTAGAATGTATTGAAGTCGGCGAAGCCGAAACTGACCAGCAGTGAGGTATTAAAGGGGAGTATGCGCGTTAGGGCGATTTTCGGAGGCTGCTGGTTTCTGAACAGGCCCAGGAACTGATGCAGGGAGTCGACTGCTTCGGTATAGCCGTTCAGGAGCAGTTCATTGTTCTTTATGATGAGGTCGACTTCCGACCAGGAGCCGAAGTTCGGGATGACCGGCCGGGCGGTCGTGAAAGCGGGTGAGAACAGCTTTGTGAGTGTGAGCGGCAGGCGTTCGAAGTTGATATAAACATTGGCGTCCACTTTTTTTCCTGCCGTGAGGGCAACCCTTTCGAATTCTTCCAGCCGGGGCAGCGTTGTTTTATGATCCATGCGCAGGACCACTTCTTCCATGGTTGCCTGCGTGCTTCCGACGGCACATAATCCCCGCCTGACCATCGTATAGCAGATTACGTCAGTGGAGTCGTGCAGTTTATGCCCGCGGGCGCCGGCAAAGTCGACGGGCGTTTTCTGCAATGCCTTTCCCGCCAGGGCATTCACCAATTGATCTATATGGTTTTCCCTAGCGCCATAGGGCCACCTGAAAAGCAGGCACCACCCGGTGGCGTTGCTGTCGCCGTTAAGAACCAGGTAAAACTCCTCCTCCTCCATGAGTGGGCCGTAGCCCATGGACACAAGGCAGGAATCCGCAAAGGCAAGCTGAGATAAAAACCGGCCTGCACCTTCTGTCCCTGCCAGTTCCATCCATATTTCATTCTTGCCGGGAAGTGCATGCAAGGTTTTGCCGGGACCGCTGAAACGGATAAAAACGGCGGCATCGGAGGGGATGGCCTGCATGGGGTCATACGAAACATTGCCGTATTTGTCGTAGAAGAAATAGCCCCCTGCCATGATGAGCAAGGCCAGGGTCACAAGGGTGATATGATTGAGTAATCGTGAACGTTTTGCCATGGTCGTTCGTCTTATAAAACCAAAAGTATAATAAAATAAACATCCTCACGGCAGGCGATGCCGAATTAAACTAACAAGGGTATGTTAATTATTCGGGTTTCCGGGATCATCAGAGGTCGATACGAAGTTGCTCGTTCATGTTAAAGCTTTTTCTGTGGTAGGGTGAGATGCCATGGCGGCTGATGGCATCTCGATGCTGGCGGGTGGGGTATCCTTTGTTCACATCCCAGCCGTACAAGGGGTATTCCCTGTGGAGGGCACGCATGTGGTCATCGCGGCAGGTCTTGGCCAGGATCGATGCAGCGGCGATGCAATAATAAATTGCGTCGCCCTTCACCATGCAGCGGTGCAGGATTTTGCCATAAGGAAGAAAGCGGTTCCCGTCGACCAGCAGCAATCCCGGTTTTGTGCTGAGGCCGTTGATGGCGCGGTGCATGGCAAGAATTGAGGCGTTGAGGATATTCAGTTCATCGATCTCCTGGTTGCTCACCGCACCCACGGCCCATGCCATGGCATGTTCCTCGATCTCTTTTCTGAGCAACACGCGTTTTTTTTCGCTGAGTTTCTTCGAGTCATCAAGCATACCGTTTTCATAGCCTGCCGGCAGGATCACGGCGGCGGCAAATACAGGTCCTGCGAAGCAGCCGCGCCCTGCCTCGTCAAGCCCGGCAACCAGCAGTCCGTTTTCATTGTAATTGATCAGCATGGCAGCTTAAACCAGTTATTTGCAAAGGTTATGATCAGGAGTATCCAGAACAGCAGTTCCAGCTTCAGGGGTGTTTTTTGCCGTTCGGTAAAGCCAGCGGCGATGATGGCGGCGGCAGGCACGGCAGCCATTGCCGGGGCTGCCATATCATATTCGGCTTCGTATAACAGGCTGGCAATGGCAATCAGGGCAAACCACATCAGCAGCAGCATCTTTTTCCTGACGCTGATATTCCAGGCCTGCATGCGCGAAAAAGAGCGAAAGGCCGAAAGCAGCAGCAGCACCCCGATCCATCCCCAGGCAATCATTTGCAGTGGGCAGGCATTGAGCGGTTTCATGATTCCCGGACCCGAAAACCAGGCGGCATACAGTTCCCACTGCGTCATGAAAGTATCGTTGAGCAGATGATACAGGAAAAGGTAGAGGTACACCCCGGTAAAGCCGGCCAGTGACACCATCATGATCCTCCCGCTGAAGGTCCCGAACAACATCAGGGAAAGGAAAAGGATGAGCAGCAGAAAGATGGAGGCAAAATGAAAGAGGGATGCCAGTGCCAGCAGGAATGCAGCGCTGAAGACATTGCCGGTGGGGTCGGGCTGGCCGTAAGTGTTAAAGATGCTTCCCAGTGCCAGGATAGTAAAAAAGACAGCCGGAAGCAGGCTGAATATATCCGCCAAGGCGGGAAGCTGGCTCATGAGCACCAGGAACAGGGCAGCCGGCACAAGGGTATTCTTGGGAACCAGCTCATGCCGGATGAGGATATGGTTCAGGATAAGGGCTTCGGCCAGTACGAGGAGCAAAACCGCCAGGATTGCGGCAAAGGGCCAGCCAGTCAGCCAATTGGCAAGAAGATATGCCAGCGGCGATTCCATGCCCGGCACAGCGGGTGCCACAGGAAACCTGAAGGCGGGCAGCCAAAGGGCCGCCGCCAGCAACAGCAGCAAAACATACTGCTGGTAAAAGCTGGATGAAAAAAACCTGATCAGCACAATAATCTGTATTTCCCGTTGCCAATATCCCTTTATTACCTTGGCGGCGGCCAGCCGCGCAGGTCAAAGCCCAGGTCGCTGCGGTAATATTTACCTTCGAAGTTTATTTTTGAGGCATTCCTGTACGAACGTTCCAGGGCTTCATCCATGGTGTTGCCCATGGAGGTGACCGCGATCACGCGTCCGCCGTTGCTGACCACCTGCCCATCTTCACTGCCCGGGGCAGTCCCGGCATGAAAGATGATGCTTCCCTCAGCCCCGTCGATCCCCGTAATCAGCTTCCCCTTCTCATAGCTGCCCGGATATCCTTCCGATACGAGCATCACTGCAACGGCATAGCGCGGATCTGTCTGCAGCGCAATCTCGTCAAGCCTGCCTTCGCCCACGGCCACGAACAGCTTCAGAAGGTCGGTCTGTATGCGGGGAATGACCGACTCTGCCTCCGGGTCGCCCATCCTCACGTTGTATTCGATCACCCTGGGTCCCTCATCCGTGTTGATGAGTCCGAAAAATATGAATCCCCTGTAGTCCATTCCCTCGCTGATGAGCCCTTTTATGGTAGGTGCGATGATACTGTTTTCGACCTTTTGCATGAAAGCGCTGCCGGCGAAAGGTACAGGCGAGATAGACCCCATGCCTCCTGTGTTGAGGCCGGTATTCCCTTCGCCGATGCGCTTATAGTCTTTGGCAGAAGGGAGTATCTTATATGACCTGCCGTCGGTGAGAACGAAGCAGGAGATCTCGATGCCGGTGAGGAACTCTTCGATGACCACCTTGTTGCTTGCCGCACCGAACCTGGCATCCTTCAGCATGGCAACAAGTTCCTTCTTCGCATCTGTTAGCGTTTCACAGATCAGCACCCCCTTGCCCGCCGCCAGTCCGTCGGCTTTGAGCACCCATGGCCCCCCGCAGGTTCCAAGGAAGGCCAGTCCGGCGTCGAGCTCCTCCCTGCCGAAGGTGGCATGTGCAGCCGTAGGGATGCCATATTTATTCATAAACTCCTTGGCAAAGTCCTTGCTTCCTTCGAGCATGGCCGCTGCGGCGGACGGACCGATCACCATGACATCCGACAGGCGGGGATGCTCCCCGAAGTAATCGCGGATGCCGTTTACAAGCGGCGCCTCGGGCCCTACCACCAGCATGCCGATATTGTTTTCGATGGCAAAGGCGCCCACTGCCTGATGATTAGCGGGGTCAATGTTTACATTCCGGCCATGCTGCACGGTACCTGCATTGCCGGGGGCGATAAAGAGATTGCCGAGCATGCTGCTCTGCGCCATTTTCCATGCCAGGGCATGCTCCCTGCCACCCGAACCCAACAAGAGTACATTCATATCAGTCGCTTTTTTCGTTCATGACTTTATCGATGACCTCCCACAGCCCACTGGCCGAGCGTTCCCAGGTAAAGTGCCCGCTCCGCTCCCTGCCTTTCATGATCAGGTCCTGCCTGAGTTCCCGGTCAGCGGCCAGTTGCGCGAGGCCACGGGCAATGTCGTTCACCGAGAAGGGGTCGACCAGCAGGGCTGCATCGCCGGCAACCTCCGGCATACTGGTAACATTGGCGGTGATCACGGGCGTATCGCATCGAAAGGCTTCGATGATGGGCAGGCCGAAGCCTTCAAAATAGCTGACATAGGCCATGGCCAGGGCCGATGCCACTGCTTTGTGCAGGTCTTCGGCCGACATGCGTCCGCTGAAGATCACCTCTCCGGCATGCATCATTCCCTCATAGGCCTTCCTGATGTCGGCCGTCCAGTATTTACGGTTACCCACAACCAGCAGGCGGGCACCGGAGCCTGTATTTTTTTTGAAGAGGTCGAAGGCCCTGAAAAGCCTGGCCAGGTTTTTTCTCGGGTGCAGGGCTCCCACAAAGATAAAATACGGGGCACCCCCGCTCAGCCTGCGCCTGGTTTCCTCTTTCACTGATTCCTCAACCGGTGTAAACCGCTCATTGGCGCCGTTATAGACCACCGTGATCTTCGGGGAAGGGATCTCATAGAGGTTCATGATGTCCCTTTTGGAAAATTCCGATACCGTAACGATGTGCCGGGCCTTGCGCGCATAGCGCGGAAAAAAATAACGGTAATAGCGTCGCTCGAAGAAAGGAAGATCCTCCGGATAATGCTCAAAATTAAGGTCGTGGAATACCGGCACCGAAGGCACATCCGTATGCAGGGAGAGATAGGCGTCGGGTGAAAGGAAGAGGTCGGCACCGATCTTTTTGAGTATGCGGGGGATGGTGTGCTCAAACCAGATGTAGTACAGCAGCGGATGCCTGGCCTGGGGGCCGGCCACCACAGGGGTGATGTTGCTGGAGAATATGAAGCGCTGATCGTACTTCCGGTCGAAGATGAAGAAAAACTCGTGTTCGGGATGTGCGGTGGTGATCCTTTTCAGCGTTTCAAAGGCGACCCATCCGATGCCTTCCAGTTTACCGGGAAGCAAGAGGCGTGTATTGACGGCTATCCGCAATGAAGTAGTATTAAAAATTTCAAATATTGACTTATTTGGGGCGTTATCCTTCCTTCTGGCAATTTTATGATAAATTTGTACAAATTTAAATCTTTTCCGTTAACCACAGGTCGCAGGCCCGGATAAAACCATTACAAGCAAAGCCAAAGAGATGCAGCGAAAATTCATCACAAACCTGGTTTTACTGCTGTCGCTGAACCTGCTGATCAAGCCCTTCTGGATACTGGGCATCGACCGTACAGTGCAGAACACGGTAGGCGAAGAGATGTACGGCTTTTATTTTGTGGTTTTCAACTTTTCCTTTCTTTTCAACATCCTGCTCGACCTGGGCATCACCAACTTCAACAACCGCAACATTGCCCGGCACCGGCAGTTGCTGAACAAGCATTTTTCGGGCATCATCGCCGTACGCCTTTTGCTGGCGTTGATATACCTGCTGGTTACCTTTGGCATAGCCCTGGCCATCGGCTTCAAGCCGGGCCAGCTTTACCTGCTTGGCTGGATCGCCTTCAACCAGTTCCTGCTGTCGACCATCCTCTATCTCCGCTCCAATATTTCCGGTTTACTGATGCTTCGCACCGACAGCCTGATCTCAGTCCTCGACAGGGTGCTGATGATCATCTTTTGTTCGGTACTGTTGTGGGGCAATGTCACCAGCCAGGCATTCAGGATTGAGTGGTTCGTATATGCACAAACGGCTGCATACCTGCTCACGGCCTTCATCGCCCTTTCGGTGGTGATCGTAAAGGCGAAGTTCAAAAAGCTTTACTGGAACCAGGCATTTTTTATCATGATCATGCGGCGGAGCCTTCCTTTCGCCACCCTGGTGCTGATGATGTCATTATACAACCGTATCGACCCCGTCCTCATCAACCGTCTGTTGCCCGGGCCGGATGGGGAGATCCAATCGGGCATCTATGCCAAGGCTTTCCGGCTGTTCGATGCGGCCAACCAGATCGCTTACCTTTTCGCCGTGCTGCTGCTGCCGATCTTCTCCAACATGATACAGAACGGTAAGCCGGTAGAGCACATGGTGAAGCTTTCCTTTTCCCTGCTGTTTACCATTTCGGTGACCGTGGCCCTGGGTTCGTTCTTTTATGCCACCGAGATCATGAACCTTTTATATCCCGGCGACAATGCCATGGCTGCAGAAATATTCAGCAAGCTGATGTTCAGCTTCATCGCTGTTTCGGGCATCTATGTGTTCAGCACCCTGCTCACGGCCAACGGCAACCTCAGGCATCTGAATATCATTGCAGCATCGGCCATCCTTTTCAACCTGCTGGTGAATATCCTGCTAATCCCCAGGATACAGGCGCTCGGATCTGCTTATGCCAGCCTGTCGGCACAGTTCATTTCGGTGATCCTTCAGATCATCATCGTTCAAATGGTTTTCAGGTTCCGGTTAAACATAACCTACCTCTTATCGCTGGCGGCCTTTGCCGGCCTGCTCACCCTTGCCGGCCATTACAGCGGCATGCTTCACGAAAAGTGGTATGTGGGGCTTGCCGCCCTGTTTGCCATTGCCTTTGTGCTGGCATCTGCACTGAGGCTTTTCAGCATCGGCGGATTCATCCGGATATTCCGCGAACGCGATCCGGCCCCCTGATCCCGGTGGAAAAGTGCCGGCAGGCCATCGCCCCCGGCATGAAATAATAAGAAATAGCAGGAAAATTTCGTTGATCCCTTTAAAATATTTCATATTTTTGCTCCCTTTGTACATTATAGAGATCGAACATGATGGTAAGTAAGTTTGCACAAAACGGCGACTTTGACTCTTCCGGGTTCATCTATTTCCTGTATTTCTGGCGGAAGCCCCTGATCATTATCATGCTGATCGCCATCGCTGCCTCCATCCTCTTTTCTTCACCCTTGTTCATCACACCGAAGTATAGATCAACGGTGATCCTTTTTCCGGTGGCTACCAATTCCATATCCAAGGCATTGATCAGCCAGCAGTCGGGTATCAGGGAAGATATTATGGGTTTTGGTGAGGAGGAACAGGCTGAACAAATGCTGCAGATCCTGAATTCGAACAAGATCATGGACAGGATCGTGAGCAAGTTCAACCTGATGGAACATTACGGGATCAAACCGGAATCGAGGTACAAGTACACACGCCTGGTGAAAGAATACGAGAGCAACGTGTCTTTCAGGCGTACCGAGTACATGGCGGTTAAGATCACGGTACTCGACAAGGATCCCAAAATGGCAGCAGACATCGCCAACGGCATTGCGGAACTTGTGGATTCGGCAAAAACGCAGATGCAGCGGGAGCGGGCCATAAAAGCCTTCAGCATCGTGGAGCAGGAGTATGCGGAACTGCAAAACGAGATAAACGGGATCGTCGACTCCCTCAGGGTGATCGGAAAGCTGGGCATCAACGATTACGAATCGCAGTCGGAGGTGATCAACCAGCAACTGGCCATTGCCCTTCGTAACGGCGACACCAGGGCCGTCAGGGCACTCGAGGAGCGCCTGGATGTGCTGGCAGAATATGGCGGAACCTTTCTGGCCCTTAAGAACACGCTGGAGTTCAAGTCGGAACAACTTGCGCTGCTCAAGGCAAAATACAAAGAAGCAAAGGTGGATGCCGAATCCGAACTGCCACAAAAATTCATCGTCAACTCAGCCTATCAGGCCGAAAAAAAATCGTACCCCATCCGATGGATCATCGTGGTGGTATCGACCATTTCAGCCCTGCTGCTGGCCATCCTGTTCATCATCCTTATTGAGAACTTCTCACGGATCAAAAAAAAAAGCCTTAAACTGAACCTAAGGCCCTTCAGCAAACTGATCGACATGATCAACAGCGAAGCGGGGCACGAAGAAAAAAAGAATGATGAAGACAAGGACAATATAAAGTTCGAACAGAAACACAACCAAGCCACTCCCGAAGCGATAAAAAAGCCGGAAACAAAAACAGAAGGAAATAAAGAAGAGCCGGCTTCGGCAGGGAATAAAGATGAAAAGGCCGTTGACATTGAAAATCCGAAAAAGGAAAAAACCGATAAAAAGCCTGAAATACCAAATAAAAAATCCAATAATCACCCAGAAATGAAAACCTATTACAATAACACCAGTCTGGTCGGCATCATCCTAAAATGGTGGATGCATATTCTGATCATTGCCGTCGCTGCACTGCTGCTGGGCGTATTGTTCTCCAGTCCGATATTCATCACACCAAAGTATAAGTCGTATGCCGTGGTATACCCGGCCAACATCTCCCCTTATTCCGATGAGAGCGAGACTGAGCAGATGCTGCAACATCTGCAGTCGAAAGACGTAAAGGACAGCGTGATCAAAAAGTTTGATCTGGCAGCCCATTACAGGGTCGACAGCAGTTTCAAATATTTCTACTCCACGATATACTATGAATTTGGCCAGAATGTTAAAATTAACAAAACGCCTTTTGAATCGGTAGAGATCACGGTTTTCGACAAGGATCCGGAGATGGCCTGCGACATGGTCAATGCCATCATCGACTTTTACACCATGAAGGTAAGAAAACTTCACAACGACAAGTACATTGAGGTTATCAGGATGTACGAGGCCAGCATTATCAAAAAGCAGGCACATATTGATTCATTGAAGGACCGGCTTCATTTTCTTGGCACCGAATACGGCCTCATCGATTATGATGCACAGGCGCTGGAAGTCACCAGGGGATACCTGCGCACGGTGATGGGAGCCAGTACGACCAGCATCAACCAGCGCGAAGTGGAACGGCTCAAGAAAAATATCGAGGAACGCGGCGGTGAGCTGATCGAGATCGTTGAGTCGATCAGGAACGAAGCGCAAAACTTTTCCATGCTGAAGGTGGATTACGAGAATGCCGTGCGTTTTCACACGGATGAGCTGACATACGCCAATGTTATCACGTCGCCTTACCCGGCCGATAAAAAGGCATATCCCGTACGCTGGCTCATCGTGCTGTTCACTATGATCGCCACCCTTTTCCTCACCGTTATCGTGATCCTGGTCATCGAGCGTTACCGGCATTATTTTAAGATCAAAAAATAGCTTAGCATCACGGTCTTGCAACTGATCGAAAAATACAAGGTCTACATTGTGTATGCAATAAGCCTGGCGTTTATTGCATTGAACGCATATCTCATTATGCAGGACAAGTACTATGCCCTGCTCACGCCCCTGTTGCTCATTTTCCTGTACCTGTATATTTTTGCCCTCGACAAGCTCATCCTGCTGATCGTTTTCCTGACACCGCTGGCGGTCAATTACAAAAATCCCGAACTCGGGGTGGGAATATCGTTGCCCGTTGAACCGCTGATGCTTGGGGTACTGGTGGTTTTTATCCTGAAACTCTTTTGGGAGGGAGGCTTCAACCGCAAGGTTGTTACCCATCCCGTAAGCATCTTCATCATTCTCAACCTGGTCTGGATCGGGATAACAACCATGACCAGCGAGATTCCTCTTGTTTCGGTCAAATTCCTGATTGCCCGGCTGTGGTTTGTGGTGCCTTTTTATTTCATCGGCATACTGCTTTATAAAAATATCCGGAACATCAAGCTTTTTAACTGGCTTTACATTCTGCCGCTGATGGTGGTGATCGCCTATGCCCTCTTCAACCATGCGGGTTACGGTTTCGATAAGCCGTCGAGCAATATCGTTATGAAGCCCTTTTACAATGACCATACGGCCTATGGGGCGGTCATTGCCCTCTTCCTGCCATTTTTTACCGGCTTCGCCTTCAGTAAAAGTTACAGCAATTCACAGCGGCTGGCCAGCTTCATCGTGCCATTCGTACTGGTGGTCGGGATGATCTTCTCATACAGCCGTGCGGCCTGGATCAGCGTTGCTTTCTCTGTAATGGTTTATTTCATCATTGCCTTACGAATAAAGTTCAGGTGGATCGTTGCGGGAGTGCTGTTACTCTCCGGGCTTTTCTATATGTTCTCCTTCCAGCTGATGGACAAGCTGGAACGCAACAAGCAGGATTCATCCACCGATTTCGTGGAACACATACAGTCGATCTCGAACATCTCCAGCGATGCCTCCAACCTTGAACGCATCAACCGCTGGAACTGTGCCATCAGGATGTATCACGAACGTCCTTTCCTGGGCTGGGGGCCCGGCACCTACCAGTTCGTATACGCGCCTTTCCAGCGCTCAAAAGAAAAGACCATCATCAGCACCAATGTCGGCGACATGGGCAATGCCCACAGCGAATACCTCAGCCCGCTTTCCGAATCGGGTATCCTGGGCATGCTCACCTTCATTGCCATCGTCATTGCCGCAACCGTCACCGGCCTTCGTGTTTACAAACGTGGCAAAACCAAAGAGGTGCGCATGATCAGCCTGCTGCTCCTGCTCGGGCTGATGTCGTATTTTGCCCACGGGCTTTTGAACAACTTTCTCGACACCGACAAGGCGTCGGTACCTTTCTGGGGCTTTATCGGGATACTGGTCTCGCTCGATCTTTTCCATACCGGCCGCGACAAGCCGGAGGACGAGAGCGCTGCAGCGGATCAGGAATAAGTTTCCCCTGCCATATGGCAGCATTCCACCGTCAGCTTATAGCTGCAGGGGCGATGTATACCCTGAAAAAACGCAATGGGTGTTTTCGGAGGCCGGCGCGGTATGGGACTCCCTGCCGCTCCTAAAGCTTCCTGACCTTTTCCCAGATCTCCGGAAGTTTCCTGATCAGCGCAAGCTGTTGCCAGGCTTTGCGTGCCTCCTGGGCGGGGGCCCCGAAGTAGACTTTTCCGCCCTCAAGCGACTTGTCGGTGCCCGATGTTGCCAGCATCACCGCACCCTCCCCGATCACAATGTCTTTATCTACCACGACCTTCCCCCAGAGGATCACATGATCTTCGATCCGGGTCACTCCGGCAATGGCCGTGAAGGCCCCGATCAGGCAAAAGCGGCCGATACAGGTGTCGTGCCCCACCTGCACGTGGTTATCGAACTTGGTATAATCGCCAACCAGGGTATCGCCCGTCACGCCCCGGTCGATCGTGGTATTGGCTCCCACCTCAACATGGTTTCCGAGTATGACGCGGCCGATCGACCTGAACTTCAGCGTTTCTTCCTTTCTCTTCTGGAAATAATAGGCATCGGCCCCGATCACGGCACCGGCATGTACCACAACCCCGTCGCCGAGGATACAATGATCATAGATCACGGCATTGGGATGCAGCAGGCAGTTTTTGCCGATCACGACATGGTTTCCGACAAATGCGCCCGGCTGGATCACGGTGCCTTCTCCTATGCTTGCCGAAGGGCTGACCATGGCGCCGGAGGGAAGAAATGGACGGAAATGCTCCCCCAGCCTGTTAAAGTCCGTAAAAGGATCGTCGGAGATGATCAGCGCTTTGCCTTCGGGGCAATCAAGCTGTTTGTTTATGAGTATGGTGGTGGCCTTCGAGTTTAAAGCCTTATTGTAATACTTGGGATGATCCACAAAAGTCAGGTCGCCTTCTTCCACCATATGGATCTCATTCATGCCTGTGACGAGGTGGTCTGCATTACCGGTAAAAGTGGCGTTTATCAGTTCACTGATACGGCTTACCGTTTGTGCTTCCGGAAATTTCATAGGATTTTGGTTTTAGGATGCCGTCCCGCCGGCAGCAGCCGCATCCGGGCAAAGCATACGGATAAATTGGTGTGTGATCAGGCTTTTACCCTTTCGGAGTATTCACCTGTACGGGTGTCGACCCTGATCAGGTCGCCTGTATTGATAAACAGGGGTACCTTGACGGTGACACCGGTTTCCATGGTGGCATCCTTCATTACGTTGGTAGCGGTATTTCCCCTTTCTCCGGGCTCGGTGTAGGTAATCTCAAGGGTGACGTAGGCCGGGAGCTCGCAGGCGAGGAACGATTCGGTTTCGGCGTGGAAAGTGATCTCAACCTCCTGGCCTTCCTTCAGAAAACCGGGAGCCGATATCAGTTCTTCTCCGATATGTATCTGTTCGAAGGTTTCCTGATTCATGAAATGGTAGCCCTGGGGATCTTTGTAAAGGTACTGGTAAGGCCTGCGCTCTACGCGCTGCACATTGATCTTTACGCCTGCGTTAAAAGTGTTGGGAAGCACCTTCCCGGTTTTCACGTTCTTGAGCCTTGTCCTGACAAAGGCGGCGCCTTTGCCCGGCTTTACGTGCTGAAAGTCTACGATCGTATATAATTCACCATTGAATTCTATCACCAGTCCGTTTCTGAAGTCTGCGGTTGTTGCCATTGTATTTTCCTGTTTATCAATCCTGTTTTTGAAATTTGCTGTAACCTTTCATGATGCCCCGTGTCGACTTGCTGATGAATGAAAGGATCTCATCGCGTTCGGGCGTTGCGGGCACATCGGCTTCGATGATTGTCACTGCCTGTGAAACATTGAGTCCACGAAGGTAGATCATCCTGTAAATATCCTGAATGCCATTGATCTGATCATTGTTATATCCTCTGCGGCGGAGGCCGATGGAATTCACGCCTACATAGGATAGCGGTTCACGGGCGCCCTTGGTGAAGGGAGGCACGTCTTTTCTGACCAGTGCACCGCCCGATACCATGCTGTGCTTACCGATCTGGACGAATTGGTGCACGGCGGCAAGACCGCCAACAATGGCAAAGTCGTCGATCTGAATATGGCCGGCCAGGGTGGCGGCATTGGCCAGGATCACATTATCGCCGATGATACAGTCGTGGGCCACGTGGACATAAGCCATGAGCAGGCAGTTGTTGCCCACCACGGTCTCGTAGTTTGCCTTGGTGCCCCTGTTGATGGTGACAAATTCGCGGATGGTGGTATTGTTCCCGATCTTGACAATGGTTTCTTCACCGTCGAACTTAAGGTCCTGCGGAATGGCTGCGATCACGGCCCCGGGAAAAATGCGGCAGTTCTTGCCGATACGGGCGCCCTCCATGATGGTCACATGGGAGCCGATCCAGGTGCCTTCCTCCACGATCACGTTCTTCTCGATGTTCACAAAAGGTTCGATCACGACATTGTTGGCCACTTTAGCCTGCGGGTGTACATATGCCAGGGGTTGGTTCATCAGTATGTATTATTCGTTACTATTCTCTTTTCTGGTAATTGAGGCCATCATATTCCCTTCCATCACGACCTTCCCGTTCACGTATGCCTTTCCTTCCATGTAACCGATTCCGCGGCGAATGGGCTTCACCAGCTTGTTATGAAAGATTATGGTGTCGCCGGGCTGCACGATCTTCCTGAACTTAACATTTTCAATCTTCAGGAAGAGGGTCACATAGTTTTCAGGGTCGGGGATTGATCTCATCAGCAGCACACCTCCGGTCTGAGCCATGGCCTCGATCTGTATCACGCCCGGCATAACGGGATTTCCGGGGAAATGCCCTTCAAAAAAGCTTTCATTCATGGTAACGTTTTTCATCCCCACGATGAAATCATCCCCGATATCCAGTATCTTGTCGATAAAGAGGAAAGGCGGACGATGGGGCAGGAGGCGCTGGATCTCGTTTACATCCATAATGGCTTCCCTGCCGGGATCAAATAAAATCGGATTTTCCATTTTTTTTGAATTATTGGAAATATGTTTTCTGATGAGCTTACCCAGCTCCACATTTGCCTTATGTCCGGGCCGGCGGGCGATGATATGCGCTTTCAGCGGTTTCCCAAGCAGGCTCAGGTCACCGATAAGGTCGAGCAGCTTATGCCTGGCTGGTTCATTTCTGTGATGCAGTTCCAGGTTATTGAGAATGCCTTCCTCCAATACCTCGATCCTGGGCTTTTTAAAGAGGTCGGCAAGCCGGTTCAACTCATCCTGGGTTACCACACGGTTCACGAAGACGATGGCATTGCTCAGGTCGCCGCCCCTGATCAGGTTATTGTTGAGCAGGTATTCGAGCTCATGCAGAAAGACGAAGGTTCTGCAATTGGCAATTTCATCCCTGAATTCGGCTATGTCTTCCATCACGGCATATTGGGTGCCCAGCACCCGGGTTTCAAAATTGATCATCACCGACATCCTCAGCCTGTCGGCAGGTATGGCGATCATCTCGATCTTGTTTTGCCTGTCGCGATAGATCACATTTTCCTTCAATTCAATATACTCCCTATCGGCATCCAGTTCCCTGCTCCCGGCATTACCCAGTGCCTCAGCAAAGTAGCGTGAACTTCCATCCATGATCGGCGGCTCGCTGCTGTTTAAGTCGATCAGCAGGTTGTCGATCCCCAGCCCCGTGGCGGCAGCGAGTACATGTTCGCAGGTGTTGATATCGACACCCTCCTTACGCAGGCTCGTGCCGCGCGAGGTATCAACAACATGTTCGACCAGGGCTTCGACAAGCGGCTGCCCTTCGAGGTCGACACGTCTGAATACAAGGCCATGCCCGGCGGGAGCCGGGTTGAAGGTAAGGGTTACGTCATTGCCGGTATGCAGCCCGGTACCACTGACTGATACGGGCTTTTGTATGGTCTTCTGTTTTTCGGGCATACCTGAATGACAATAATTTATAATAATTGGCGCAAAAGTAATAAAATTTAATACAACCGGGGAAAGAAAATGCCGGTGAGGGGATACTTAACGGGAGCCTGTTTTCTTTTCGAGTTCCTCAATTCTTTTAAGGATCTCATCGAGGTTTTTAAAGTGTATGTAAGACTTCATGAATTGCCTCAGCCTGATGGCCGGAGAGCCCATGATGATCTCCCCGTCGGCTACGTCGGAAGGGATGCCCGACTGCGCCTGTATCTTTACATTGTCGCCGATCTTCAGGTGTCCGGCTATGCCTACCTGTCCGCCGATCATACAATTCCTGCCGATCTTGGTCGAACCGGATATGCCGGTTTGTGCTGCGATAACGGTGTTTTCGCCTATTTCCACATTGTGGGCCACCTGTATCAGGTTATCCAGCTTAACGCCCTTCCTGATAATGGTGGACCCGATGGTTGCCCGGTCGATGGTGGTGTTTGAACCGATCTCCACTTCATCCCCGATCACCACGTTCCCGATCTGTGCCACCTTCTTATAAACATTGCCCGCCGTGGGGGCAAATCCGAAACCGTCGCTGCCGATCACCACCCCCGAATGAATGGTGCATTCGTTGCCAACCACGGTACCGGGATAGAGCCTGGCACCGGCAAAGATCATGGTATTCCGGCCAATACTCGACTGATCGCCGATATAGCTGTGGGCATAGATCTTCACACCGTCGCCGATCACCACCCCTGAGCCAATGCAAACATAATCGCCCACGTACACGTCATTCCCGATCACAGCGGTCTCATCAATACATGCCGTGGGGCTGATGCCGGTTTTATCGTGTTTCATCTTGTTATACAACTCCAGCAGGCTGGCAATGGCCAGGTAAGGGTCGTCGACCCTGATCAGTGTCGGGGAGAGCTCCCGGTCGGCCTTGAAATCCCTTCCCACGATCACCACATCGGCACCGGTGGTATATATAAAAGATTCATATTTGGGATTGGCCAGGAAGCTCAGGCCGCCCTTCTCGTCATCATCGATCCTGATCACCCTGCTGATGCTGATCCCGGCATCCCCCTCAACCGTTCCGCCAATGATGCCTGCGATCTGTCCTGCTGTTACTTCCATATCTCTCTGTTTATTCCTGCTGCAATATTAAGATTTTATCTTGTTGTGTGTATGTGTTACAGGGCATTTAATACAATTTGCCACCGGCCTGGGGCGATAACCCATTGATATCATGAAAATTAACAGACAGCCTCATCCTATCAGCACGCATAAAACCACGGGCTGTGGAACGACAAGGATGACAAAAGTCCTCAATCCCTGAATTCTTTCGGGTAACAGATAAAATTCTTGGTAACGCTCCTGTAGAGCACGCTGATGTTCAACTGCTGTGTAGCATGGGCAATATCTGCAATTTCCCCGTTCTTGTATTGTATGTTAATTTTATCGCTTTGCGGGTGGTAGGCGCGGTTTTCGGAGGTGTCGGCAACGATAAAGAAGGCCGCTTCGTCCCGTTCCAGCCCATATTCTTCAGCGATCTTTCCGGCAATGTCCGAGATCCTTTCCTCATCAATTGTTTCATCCTGCATTTCGGTGGCAAATAGCTGCCTGTTCACCAGCATCCGGCAAAGCCTTCCCAGCACGGGATCGGGGGATGCGGCCCATGCTTTTATGGCTGCAAAGATGTCAAAATCGTCGAGCAATGAAAACATTTCAAGGCAGGAGGGATCATTCAGCAGCTCATCGCGGCTCACCTTGTTTTGAAGAAAATAGCCCAGGGCAGGCGTGGCAAAAAGCTTCTCCCCTCCGAGGCTTATCTCCCTGGCACGCCTGAGGATGCTGATCAGCATACTTTCGGCCGCAATCACGGTTTTATGCAGGTATACCTGCCAGTACATGAGCCTGCGGGCAATGATGAACTTCTCGATCGAATAAATGCCTTTTTCCTCCACCACCAGGCGGTCGCCGGCCACGTTCAGCATCTTGATGATACGCTCGGCATTCACCACTCCTTCCGATACGCCGGTGTAAAAGCTGTCGCGCTTCAGGTAATCAAGACGGTCCATGTCGAGCTGGCTGGATACGAGCTGATGCAGGAACTTCCTGTCGCAGGAATCCTGAAAGATCCGGATGGCGCCTTCCAGCGCACCGTCAAACGCTTCGTTCAGCCTGTCCATATAATGCCTGGAAATAATTTCATGGCTGATGCCGTCGATGATGGAATGTTCAAGGGCATGCGAGAAAGGCCCGTGGCCGATGTCGTGGAGCAGTATGGCTGCCTGTACATCCCTGGCTTCGGCGGGGCCGATGCCGACACCTTTCTGACCCAGGGCATTTACAGCCTGGCCCATCAGGTGCATGGCGCCTATGGAATGATGAAAACGGGTATGCAGGGCGCCCGGGTACACCATGTCGGTGAGGCCAAGCTGCCTGATCCGCCGCAGACGCTGAAACCACGGGTGTTCCACCAGATCGAAAAGCAAAGGATCGGCAAGGGTGATGAAGCCGTAAACCGGATCATTGAATATTTTCCTGCCGCTGAATGAAGAATGCCGCAAGTCTGTGTTATTTTTGTATTGTTATGAGTATTTGGACAATATTTAGCCTGAAATTACATTTCAATAATACGAATTATTTTTGAATGACGAAGCCGCCACTGCTGCCGGCTCCAAATAAACCTTACCAACCATATGGAAAACATCACTATTTTATGGGCAGATGACGAGATTGAACTGCTGAGGCCGCATATCATCTTCCTCGAACAAAAAGGATTTGAAGTGGTTACGGCAAACAACGGCGACGATGCCCTGGAGATCATCCGCGAACGGCCCTTCGACATCATTTTCCTCGACGAGCATATGCCCGGCATGTCGGGCGTGGAAACACTGGCGGAGATCAAAGCCATCTACCCCAACCTGCCCGTGGTCATGATCACCAAGAGCGAAGAGGAATCGATCATGGAAGATGCCATCGGCTCCAACATCTCCGATTACCTCATCAAGCCCGTCAACCCCAAACAGATACTCCTCTCACTCAAAAAAAACCTCGAAAACAAGAAGCTGGTCAGCGAAAAGACCACCATGGCCTATCAGCAGGAATTCCGCAATATCGGCATGGACCTCTCGGCCGGGCTCAATCATGAAGAATGGGCCAATATGTACAAAAGGCTGACCCGCTGGGAACTGGAACTGAAAAAAACCACCGACAAAAACGTTTCCGGGATCCTGGACATGCAAAAGAAAGAAGCAAACCAGGTTTTTTCCAAGTTCATTGAAAAGAACTATCACGACTGGATCGGGGGCAGGTCTGATGACAAACCCGTAATGTCGCCTTCCCTCTTCAGGGAAAAGGTATTCCCTGAACTGAAACCCGGCAAACCGGTATTTGTGCTGATCATCGACAACCTCCGCTACGACCAGTGGAAGGCCATCCAGCCTACCGTGGAGGACTATTACCGGGTCGAAAAAGACGACATCTACTACAGCATACTGCCCACCACCACGCAATATGCGCGCAATGCCATATTTTCGGGGCTGATGCCGCTCGAAATCGAAAAGCGCTACCCCAAATACTGGACCCCTGAGGAGGCAGAGGGAAGCAAAAACCAGTTCGAAGAGGAACTGCTTGGCGAGCAGCTGAAGCGTTTCGGGAAAAATATCAAATATTCCTACAATAAGATACTGAACCTCGAAGCCGGACGCAGGCTCTCTGAAAACCTTTCGAACCTCTACAACAACGAATTGAACGTGATCGTTTACAACTTTGTCGACATGCTTTCGCATTCGCGGACGGAAATGGAGATCATACGCGAACTTGCCGATGATGAGCCGGCCTACCGTTCACTGATGCAATCGTGGTTCGAACACTCATCCCTGTTCGACATCATCAAGTCACTTTCTGAAAAAGGTATACCGGTCATTATCACCACCGACCACGGATCGGTGAGGGTGGAAGACCCCGTAAAGATCGTGGGCGACCGCAACACCACCACCAACCTGCGCTACAAGTCGGGGAGGAACCTGAATTACGATCCAAAGGAAGTCTTTGAGGTGCGGAATCCCGGCGACATATACCTGCCGAAAAGCAATGTGAGCTCCTCTTACGTATTTTGCAGGAGCAATGATTTTTTCGCCTATCCGAACAATTATAATTATTACGTGAAATACTACCGGAACACCTTTCAGCACGGAGGTATATCGCTCGAGGAGATGCTTGTACCGGTCATCACACTTATTCCCAGGTCCTGAACCATGGAACACATCTACAACTGCCGTTTACCCGGAGAACTGGAGGCCATTGCCGCCGACATCCTGCGCCGTTGCGGAGGCCCGGGCGTATATGCCGTTCACGGGGAGATGGGCAGCGGAAAAACCACGCTGATCAAAAATCTCTGCCGGGTACTGGATGTTACCGACAATGTGACCAGTCCCACTTTTGCACTTGTCAACGAATACCAGTCTGCCACGGCAGGCCCGGTATACCACTTCGACGTTTACCGCATCAAAAAGACCGAAGAGATGATGGACATCGGCTATGAGCAATATTTCTTCAGCAACAACTACGTTTTTGTCGAGTGGCCGGAAAAGATCAGCGAACTTTTACCCGAAAAACACGTATACATCATGATCAGGGAAGCTGACGACATGCGACGGGAGATACTGCTCAAATACTGATGCCATGGAAAACGGAAAACAGGGAATGACAAATCTTTCACAGTCGGAACATTTCATGCCGAAAGAAGAGGTCCTTGAAGTTTACCGCTCGAGGAAGAGCCTGGTCATCGGCATCCCGAAGGAGAACACCTACCAGGAAACGCGTGTTGCCCTGGTTCCGTCGGCCGTCAAATACCTTTGCGAGCGCGGCCACCGTATCCTTTTCGAAGCCGGTGCGGCGGATGCGGCCCATTTCACCGACCACGAATACAGCGAAGCCGGGGCAGAGATCAGGTACGAGCGAGAAGAGGTATTCAAGGCCAACATACTGCTGAAAATTGCGCCGCCCACCCCTGAAGAAACGGAGATGATCACCCCCGGCAACACCCTTATCTCGGCGCTCAACATCAACGGCAGGAGCGAGCAGTTTTTCAGGAGCCTGATGAACAAGAAGCTGACTGCCCTGGCCTATGAACTCATGCGCGACGGGGCTGGCTCCTATCCCGTGCTCAGGTCGATGAGTGAGATCGTGGGCAACACGGCCATTGTCATTGCCGCCAACTACCTGCGCCATCCGCAATACGGCCGCGGGGTGATGCTGGGCGGCTTTCCGGGCATCACACCCACAGAGGTGGTGATCCTCGGTGCCGGCACCGTGGGCGAAAGCGCCGCCCGCGCCGCCATCGGAATGGGCGCGCTCGTCAAGATCTTCGACGCCTCCATCACACGACTCAGGAGAATACAAAAACACCTCAACAACCGCGTATTCACTTCCGTGCTGCAACCCGGCATCCTTCGCGACAGCCTCCAGACTGCCGACATCGCCATCGGCGCCATCCGTTCGGGCGAAGGAAAAAGCCCATGTGTGGTCGACAAGGAAATGGTTAAACGCATGAAATCGGGCGCAGTGATCATCGATGTGAGCATCGACCAGGGCGGATGCTTCGAAACCTCCCGCATCACCAACCACAACGAACCGGTTTTCAAGGAATATGACGTAACGCACTATTGCGTGCCCAATATCGCCGCCAGCGTACCGCACACAGCTTCCACATCATTGAGCATCTTCTTCATGCCCGTGCTGCAAAAGATCAGTGAATTTGGCGGCATTGTTAACTTCCTCAAAAACGATTATCCCATGCGCAATGGTGTATACGTTTTCAACGGGGTGATCACCAACAAGAATATCAGCGAAAACTTCGATCTTCCTTTCCGCGACATTGAATTGCTGATATCTGCCATCTAAGCCTATGCACATGCACCAGGGGCAGCAGCATAAACGTCCTGAAACCGTCAGCCTCATGGGCAGCGAGATCCATTTCGCGGATCTGCCCGGCCTGGCCGCCCTGCTGGAAAAATACGGGGCCGCCGGGGAAGATGCCTTCTTCCTGGCCGACACAAACACGGCACTACATTGCCTTCCACTGATCAGGGAACTGACAGCGGGCCCCGGCGAAGGCCGGCTGATCGTGATCGATCCCGGCGATGACCAAAAGAACATCCAAAGCCTGCATCATATCTGGAGTTTTCTCCTTCATGCAGGTGCCGGGCGTCACAGCCGGCTGTTCAACCTGGGGGGAGGCATGATCACCGACCTGGGTGGCTTTGCGGCATCGACCTACCACCGTGGCATCCCCTTCATACACCTGCCCGTATCCCTCACGGCCATGGCCGATGCCGCCATCGGCGGAAAGACCGGCCTTAACCTCTGCGGCATCAAGAACCAGCTTGGCAGCTTCAGCCTGCCCGAAGCGGTGATCATCTGCCCGGCATTCCTCGAAACCCTGCCGGACGGCGAACTGCTGGCAGGCTATGCAGAAGTGGCCAAGACAGCCCTGCTGGCCGATGCAGCACTCTGGGAGGAACTCTCGTCAGGCTTAAACACACGACCTGCACGCAAAGACCTGCTGCAGATCATGGACAGCCAAATGCTATACCGGGTGGCGGCCATCAAGGCGGGGATCGTAGAGGGCGACTACCACGACCGCGGGCTGCGGCAATGCCTGAACTTCGGGCACAGCATCGGCCATGCCCTCGAAGCCCTTTACCGGGAGGAGGGAAAGCCGGTACGGCATGGCATAGCCGTGGCCGCCGGCATGGTATGCGAAAGCATCATCGCCAACAAGCTCTCCCTGATGACTGATGAACATCTGCAAGCGATCAGCTCCCGCCTGCTCACCCTCTTCCCGGCAGTTGAATTCGGCACTGACGATATCGACAAGCTGCTGGCCTTCCTGCGTCACGACAAGAAGAACCCCCGGCAGGGAAAACTGTTCTCGCTGGTGACGGAGCCGGGGCACTGCCTGCATGGAATAAGCTGCAGCGATGAACACATCCGCCATGCGCTCATCCTTTACCTCGAAAGAGTGGCAGGCAGTATAACCTGAGTATGGATAGCATCACCATAAATACGGATACAAGGCGTTTGGAGGGACGCATTGCCCTGCCCCTGTCGAAGAGCATCAGCAACCGGGCACTGATCATATCGGCCATCAGCGGCGGGCAGGCCATGCCTGGCCGGCTGTCGGATGCCGGCGACACACGCCTGATGCAGGAACTTCTCCGCCAGGCACATGCCGGCAATCGTGCGCTCGATGCACAGAATGCCGGAACCGTATTTCGCTTCCTTTGCGCCTACCTTTCGATGCTGGAAGGCAGCCGCCTGCTCACCGGCAACAGCCGCATGAAGCGACGTCCCGTGGGAGCCCTCGTGGAAGCCCTTCAAAAACTGGGGGCTTCCATCAGCTATGCCGGGCAAAAAGGTTTTCCGCCATTGCTCATAAAAGGAGGCCCGATGAAAGGAGGAAGCCTTGACATCGATGCCGGTATCAGCAGCCAGCACATCTCAGCCCTCATGATGATCGCCCCTGCCCTTCCCGGCGGCCTGAACATCAATCTTAAAGGACGAGCGGTGTCGCGCCCCTATATCGGCATGACTGCCGCCATGATGAAGCAAGCCGGCATCCCGCTGAAAACCGGCCGGCAAGCCGTCAGCATTCCCCCGGCAGAATACCGCAAATGCAGTCTGATGGCCGAGGCCGACTGGTCGTCGGCGGCCTTCTGGTACGAATGCCTGGCCCTGGCCGGGCAGGGGGAAGTGCTGCTGGAAGGCCTGGAAAAGGAAAGCATACAGGGCGATTGCCATGCAAAGGATCTGTTTCTGAGCCTCGGCATCGAAACCGATTTCGTGAAAGAAGGCGCCCTGATCACCCGTTCAGCGGCCTGCAGACGTGAAGTAAGCGAAGATTTTTCAAACCACCCCGACCTGGCCATACCCTTTATCGTGGCGGCAGCGGCACTGGGGCTAAAGGGCAGCTTCGGCGGGCTGGAAGGCCTGCGCCACAAGGAATCAAACCGCACGGAACTGCTCGCTGCCGAACTGGAAAAGGCCGGCATCCGCTGCCGTACAGGCAAGGGGCAACTCAGCTTCGACGCACAAAAGATGCACATCAGCCAAAGCTTAGAAACCAGGAACGACCACCGCATGGCCATGGCCTTTGCCCCCCTGGCACTGCTGGGCAAACCCGTAACAATAAACCGGCCGGATGCGGTGGAAAAGTCGTACCCCGGATACTGGAAAGAACTCGGAACCCTGCTGAAGCTTTCGTAATTGCCCGATGTACTGATAAAGCCGCCTGCGACCCAAAGGAAAAAAAACAGTAATGACTGTTTGATGAAATTCCCTATTTTTGGATAGATGAAAAGAAACATCCGGCTATCGCTGATCCTGCCCTTTGCGGCTGCCCTGCCGCTGGCCATCATTGCCCTGAACGAACAATATATCAGGGAGCATCATGGCGACAGCTTTTTCGAGCTTCTCCTGCTGGCATTCATCCTGCTCATATTTACAGCCGCCTTCTACCCTTTTATTAAGATATTCAAAGGCCTTGCCGGACAGAAAGGATACCGCATGTTCTGGGGCAAAGGCAAATATGCCGCAAGGATTCTGGAAACAGGGCAACAGGGAATGGCCACCGTCCTCGGATTAGCCGAAACCAGGGGAGGCATCGTCACCATCAATGAGCAGCCGGTACTGCAAATGGCTTTGCGTATCGAAACCCCGAAGGGCCGTTTATACGAAGTTGAATTCGAGCTGCTGATGCCGCGGGCGGCGCTGCCCCGGTTCCAGCCCGGGGCCGTCTTCCCGGTAAGGATCGACCCGGAAAATGAAAACCATGTGGTTTTCGACAAAAAGCGTTACGCAGCCATGCCGTCGCACACCATCGCTGCCGGCGACTGGTCAGCAGAAGAGCGGGAAAAAGCCGGGACAGAAGCAAAAAAAGCGCTGGCAACGCTGGCCGGCATTGAAGACAGCGGTGCCAGCGTAAATTTCAGGCCCGTCGTAAAGATCCTTTTCGACATTCATATAATGGACGAAGACATGTACAGGATAGAAAAAGAGATGCCCATGAAGGGCGAAATGGCCGGAAAGCTGAGGGATGCCGTTGGCAAAACCTTTAATGCCAGGGTGCATCCTTACGACAGGAATAAGGTACTCATTGATATTGATCTCTGATATAGCAGGCTTTAAAAATATGCACTCATGACATTAGGAAGATTTTTCAGGCTGTTTATCCCGCTTTACCTGGGATGCATCCCGTTGGTGGTGGTGGCCGTTTCCAAAACATCCATCATTGCCGCCTACGGGGAGAAGGCCCATGAAAATATCCTTGGCATTGCCCTTGGCATCTTTGCTGCCGGCTGCATCACCCCGCCTGCGATTATCCTCTGGCGTTTATTTGGCGGCGGGAAAACAGGCATGTTCCATTTCTGGGGCAGGGGCAAAAAGGCCAGGGCCATCATCGAAACAGGCCGGCCGGCCATGGCGGAGATCCTGCAGTCCAACGAAAAAAGCGGAGGGCTTGTCATAACGCTGAACGAGCAACCGCTCATGAACCTTTTGCTGAGAATTGAAGACGGGGAAAGCCCTCCTTACGAGCTAAGCATCGATGCGATCGTTGCCCGTACGGATGTACCGTATTTTCAGCCCGGAAGGCGCATACCCGTAAAGCTTGATGCCGCTGGGGGCCGCCATGCGGTATTTGACGCGGAGCGCTGGGATGCCATGCAAAAAGAACACATCAAGAACGACGGCTGGACGGAGCATGACCGTGTCCTGCTCGAAGAAAAAGGCAATGATGCCATTGTAAAGATCATCGGGATAAAGGATACCGGCCTGAGCAGGGACTTCCTGCCTGTGGTAAAACTGCTCTTCGAAGTCAGCCTTTCAGGCAAAAGCCCATACCGCGCCGAAAGGGAGCTTGCCCTGGACGAAGAAAAAATCAAGCTGATCGGCGCATCTGCGGGAAAATCCTTCAGGGCAAGGGTACATCCGCATGATCGCGAAAAAGTCAGGATCGATTTTGAAAAGCCTGCCTGAGCAGAAGGCCGTTGTTGCGCATTCGCAGGCCGGGACTGCCGAAGGCATCAGAATGGAAATCGAAGACCCTTGAATGCGTGATCACCAGCCGCAGGCCAGCACATCCACAATATGAATGGTTTTAAGGGGGATGTTGTTTTTCGAAATATATCCCTGCAGGTGCATCAGGCAGGAGGCATCGGTGGAAACGATGAATTCGGCACCCGTTTTCAGGGCATTTTCAATTTTACGGTCGGCCATGGCCGTTGAAATGGCTTCATTTTTCACCGAGAAAGTCCCGCCGAAACCGCAGCAGAAATCGTTTTCTTCCATTTCCACAAGTTCCAGGCCCTTCACTTCTGCCAGCAGCAGGCGTGGTTCGTTGCCCAGGCCGTATTCGCGCAGGGCGGCGCAGGAATCGTGGAAAGTAACGCGGTGCGGAAAATGTGCGCCCAGCTCCGTCACCCCCAGGCGGTTAACAACAAAGTCGGTGAACTCATAGATATTCTTCTGCAACTGCTTGTATTCGTTGTGCAGTGAAGTATTGTGAAAAAGTTCGTGGAAATAATTCTTCACATAGGCGGTACATGATGCCGTGGGGCTCACAACCGGCCTGTTGTCCGGAAAATCGCGGATGAATTTCGCACCAACGGCCTTGGCCTCTTCCCAATAACCCGTATTGAATGCAATTTGTCCGCAGCAGGTCTGTTCAGGATTATAATGCACCTTATGCCCCAGTTTTTCAAGTATCCTGATCATGTTAAACCCCGTTTCGGGGAAAAACTGATCAATAAAACAGGGGATGAAGATGTCAACGGTCATGGAAAATGATTATCAGGCAAAAATATAAAAAATAAGCAATGGCGATCCGGAAGAAAAAATATACAAAATACAAAATGCAATATGGTTTTCCGCGCAGCGGAAGCGATGCCTTCTTTTGGCACCTCACCCCCTGGCCCCCTCTCCTCAAAGGAGAGGGGGAAAAGGGGGTTGGGGGTAAAGGGGGTGAGGTGCATGAAAATAATGAAAAATGACAATTGACAACACCGAATCGACAATCTTCCGCGCAGCGGAGCAAGGGGGGCGAGGGACCCTTCGCTTAAGTTTATCCTGAACGAAGTGAAGGGCTCAGGGCAGGCTCCGGGACGGGGGACGGGGATTGTTCCAGTGCCTGCCCCGAGACCTCGGTGGTTTCAGTGTTTCAGTGTTTCAGTGTTTCAGTGTTTCAGTGTTTCAGTGCCTGCCCCGAAACCTCGGTGGCCTGCCCCGAGGACTCGGTGGTTTCAGTGTTTCAGTGTTTCAGTGTTTCAGTGTTTCAGTGTTTCAGTGTTTTAGTGTTTCAGTATTTCAGTGCCTGCCCCGAGACCTCGTGGGTTAAACTGTTATGCTGATTCAGATACTTTACTCAAACCCACACCCACACACAGCCATGTAACCATGTAACCATGTAACACTTTCCCCGATATCCGGTACCTCACCTAAACAAATCATCGAATCATCTAATCAATAGTGTTTCAGTGCCTGCCCCGAGGACTCGGTGGTTTCAGTGTTTCAGTGTTTCAGTGCCTGCCCCGAGAACTCGGTGGTTTCAGTGTTTCAGTGTTTCAGTGTTTCAGTGTTTCAGTATTTCAATGCCTGCCCCGAGGACTCGGTGGTTTCAGTGTTTCAGTGTTTCAGTGTTTCAGTATTTCAGTGTTTTAGTGTTTCAGTATTTCAGTGCCTGCCCCGAGACCTCGTGGGTTAAACTGTTATGCTGATTCAGATACTTTACTCAAACCCACACCCACACACAGCCATGTAACCATGTAACCATGTAACACTTTCCCCGATATCCGGTACCTCACCTAAACAAATCATCGAATCATCTAATCAATAGTGTTTCAGTGCTTGCCCCGAGAACTCGGTGGTTTCAGTGCCTGCCCCGGGAATAGGGGGCTAAATGATAAATATCATAGCCCACGAATTTATTCGTGGGTCGAATTTGGTGCGCGGGACACTCCGAACCTCATACCCCGCAACTCGAACCTGATTTTATATGCAATTTCTATTCGGTTTGCGATAATAACCGTTCCGTCTACAGTTCAGATTTCAGATTTCAGAATTCAGATTTCAGAATTCGAATGGACAATCTTCCGCGCAGCGGAAACGATGCCTTCTTTTGGCACCTCACCCCCTGGCCCCCTCTCCTCAAAGGAGAGGGGGAAAAGGGGGTTGGGGGTAAAGGGGGTGAGGTGCATGAAAATAATGAAAAATGACAATTGACAACACCGAATCGACAATCTTCCGCGCAGCGGAATTGTATTACCCCCGCATCCCGTAGGGATGCCAGGTTGATAGCAGAGAGCATATGAAATTTGCCGGCGCCCCGTAGGGGTGCAACAAAACTGTAAAAAAAAAATGAAATTTTATTCAACTGTATTACAGGCACTTACCCCCCCCCCCCCCGAAAAATATTTTCAAAAACAGGGTTACCTTTTTCGATTTTCCGTATTAATAGATGATATTGTTGTGCATTTCGGGCAACGCCCATAATGTAAAAACCAACAGCCTTACTCACATTACTGCCCGCTTCCCGCACCAATGCCTGCACGGGGCCGGCTTTTACAGGGGGAAAAGAAAAGCCCCCCTAAATTGAAAACTGAATGTAACATATAGCAAATGTTTAATGCAATTAACAAAGAAAGGAGGTATGGCAAAGATATGGAATTATTATTGTATCGCCCTTCCTAGAACGGCTTCACGCTAGTAGCTAACAATAAAAACATAGAAAATGGTATTTTTATAAATATTAAAACATTAAAAAATGAAACAAGTAATAAAAATTGGAACACTCTTCCTACTCATACTAATCATAGCTTCATCTTGTGAGAAAGACGATTCTTATAATAACACTGAACAAGTAGCTGAAGATAATTTCCAAAAGGAACTTCCTCCCTACAGAGAATTTGAATGTGGTGAACAAACGAACCCTCCATCCCCATACCCATGTCCAAATGCAAACTGTGACTATATGGGGTGGGATTGCCTCTGGGAACATGTAGTATATGCCCCCCCTCATGGCGGAGATGGAATGAGCTATACTGGCTATTCAGAAGCAGCAGAGGTTTTACAAATGTATATTTCAGACAATAATACAGTCAGCTTCTTTAAAACAAGAAAGCAAGAATTAAGTCTATTAATGCCTTCATTAGTAGATCCATCTGACCCTGTACTTCAGGCAATGTTGTCTGATCTGCAAAGTGGAATCACATCTGTAATAATGCACCCTGTGTTCATTTCTGACGAAGAACTACCGAGATATATATTTCAAATATATGTAGTCGAAACAGGAAATCCACCGGATTATAGTAACCTCTAGTAAATAATGATAAATACCACATTACCAGAAAAAGGTGATGTGGTATTTTCTTCCAACTATAGACAATGAAAAGATCAATACCACTTCTGTTTGGGATTCTGCTGCTAAGTTGCTCTCATGATAATTCTAGATTCGATGAATGCTTTAAACAGCTAAACACCTACAGTCTAAGCTCTGAACCTACCAGTGACCTAAGTATTTTCAGTTGCCGTATCCATCCCGACAAACCTGATGCATTCTTAACTTTTAAACATCATGATACTTTATTTGTGTATGATGAAGGGATTGAAAGAATAACTTACAAAATCAGCCTGGCTCAAGTCAAGGACTTGACATACAGAGATCATCTTGTTTATAAGCCGGATTCAGTATTTATCCTCTCCTTATCAAATGATAATGAAATGTACATATCACTGCTTAACGAAAATGGAGATGTATACAAAAGATGGAATGTCAGTAAAAGTGCCAGTTCAGCATTCCCTGGCTATTTTTATATTGATTCCCGCTATTTCCATCCTATGATAATTAAAGGTAATGAGTTGTATTTCAATGCATCCTATCGTCTCAAAGCAGGAGTAAAAATCGATAAGTCCATTCCTACACAGATGATTTTAAACCTGTCAACAGATTCCGCTTTTCAATTCGGAGATCTGCCTGATGAATACAAACAAGGCGATTTTTACGGAAATCATCAAAGGGACTATTCAAGGCTGATTAATAATAAAGGTCAGCTTGTATTTTCTTTTCCAATAAGTCACGATATCTACATTTACGATAAAGAAGGAGAATTGCTACAAACTAACAATTGTAAGAGTAATTTCATTGCAGGCTTTGAGACAATTGAAGAAATGAAGAATGATGGAGATCTTTCAGCAATAATTGACGCATATGCTTATAATGCACGATACCTTGACCTTGTATATGACAAATACAACAATAGGTATTTTAGGATCGCATTACATAAGCTTGAAAAATATGATGAAGGTGGAAGCATTAATGATTATCGTCTGAGAAGGTGGTCAATCTTAGTCCTCGATGAGAATTTTAACATTCTTGAAGAGGTATTAATGCCGGAGAACATTTTTATGACAAGGTTAATACCAACGGCTCAAGGGCTCATACTCCAACCCATTATTGAGAATAATCAGAATGAATTACGAACTTATAATTATCAAGCATGTATAAACTAAGCAGAATATCATATTTCATCATTTTATTGCTGATTGTTGGCTGTTCCAATAATGATGGACAAAAGAATACGAATGAAAACCATGGCAACTCTTTCTTAAAGTACTATCTGGATACTTTTAACGAAGATACTGATGGTAAAGAAAAGATGTATATTATTATTCCATGCAGTGGTTGCGCTGGCTGTGAGCAAAAAATATATTCCTTATTCACCAAACAATTCCTGGGTTCTGAAGAGTTTAACCTGATTATATGTAATCCCGGGGACAAAGGGATGTTATCTCCTGAATTGCAAGCTAAAAATATTAAGTATGATTTCCTGGGAAAAATGGCTGCATATGACTTTGGCTATGGGTATCCATCAGTTATTATAGTCAAGAACAATCAAGTTGAAGAACAATATACGCTTTCCCCGGATATAATACATTGGATAAATACCATCCATGAAACTTCACAAGCAAAGAGTAAATGAACATCCTTTAAATGATTTGAATTTTAGTCCCTGGTTGATGGTGGTGATACCGAAGGGATGGTATTGGAAGTAGATTTAAGTGTTCCTCCTGAAAGCATGGATATATACACAGAGTTATATAGCGATGCACCCTATATTTCAGATTCCGTAATGGCTTCAGCCATTGAAAAAGAAGATGTATTGCCTAATGCTATGATCCGCGATATTATGGTAGCCAGCCCACAAACAGCAAAATCCGACGAATTGATGGAAGCGCTTGATGATCGCTGGATACCTATGCCTGATTATATGAAAGCTGACATATTACAAGGTACCAATATAGTGGCAACCATAGAAGAATCACAATCAGCATTAGCCTTTTATGAAAATGAAAGAAGCAAAGCTTTTAATGAGCTGATAACATATTATCGCGAGGACTCTCTTAACCCAGTATTATCAGCTGATAGCATTACCCAATTGCTGGCAAATGACAACAGGCTTAGCTCAAAGTACAGACTTGTCTTTCATCACTTCGACATGGGGAATATTCAGGCAGGGGCTGATTTGTTAAGCGATATACCATTTGATTTTGACCTCACCCCTTCCCGGCAGTTGTTTCAGGAGGATTTGGACGATTACTACAGCTTTTTGTCAACACTTTTGCAGAATGGCCAGAACATTATAGAGCTTGATAGTGTACAATTGCAGCAATTATGGGATTTGTACTATGGGGATGATTATAAAATATCCACCTATGCTCAAAACATCTTGTTGCTGCATGATGAAACCACATATTCGGAACCAATCTTCTATCCCGACCTGATGAAGACCATGGAAGCCATTGACAATCGCAATAATATAATGAATGCTATGCCTCCTGATTTCCTCAGGGTATTTCCTAACCCCTCTCGTGATTATGTAATTATTGGCTATAACCACGACAGACCCGGCAATGCACAAATAAACATTGTGAACAGCAATGGTTTGCCCATCCATTCCTTCTCGGTAAGCAAAACAACCGATCAAAAGGTAATTGATACCCGAAACTGGCAATCGGGCACCTATATTGCCAGTCTTATTGTGAATTCTGAGATTATTGAAAGTGTAACATTTTCAATCGTCCATTAATTTTAACTAAACAGAGCCAGAAAAATCTGGCTCTGTTTATTATCTTTGTTAATATGAGATACATTATATTTATTCTGTTTCTTATTTCATTCAAGCTGTTGCCAGCACAAAAATGGGAGCATACTTTTGGCAATCAATATCGTAATGAATACGGAATGGATGTTATCGAAACATATGACATGGGATATCTTATTATGGAAGGAATTGAAGGGATCTTGTCAGGGCTGATCAAAACGGATATTAATGGCAATATGCTTTGGAATAAGTATATCACTGATGAATCACCATATGAAGATATCTTTTCAACCGTTCTATCTGATTCATCAGGCAATATTTATTTATTGGGCTGGCGAGTAGTACAATTTCAAGATGGATGGCCCTTAATTGTAAAACTTGACTCCTGCGGAGAGCAGGTATGGTGCCGGCAGTTTATTGATGATGAATATTGGTGGGGCTGGTTTCAGGATGCTATTTTGCTTGATGATGGAAGTATTCTAGGATTGTTACAAATGGAATCCCAAAATCAAATAGATATGGTGTTCTTTTATAGAATTACTCCCGATGGGGAACTACTTTGGAAAAAGTCTTATGCTTCAAAAAATAATTACCCTTTAATTCATTCAAGAACTCCAAAACGACTGCAATATGTTAACGATTTATATGTGATTTCGGGTTACTGCTATTATGCCTATCCAAATAACCCACCACATGGATATCTAAGACCCATGATTATAGGTGTTGATACAATGTTTGAGGAGCGATTTGTGTTGCCTTTTGGTATGGCCGATTCAATACCAGGGAAAGCGTTTTCTGCCATTGCAATAAATGATTCACTTTTTATGGGTGCCGGCCAGCATTGGAAGCTCACAGATAAAAAAGATGTTTATTTTAATTCACTATTGATGTTTTATAACGATGAGGGAGAAGAAATATATTACAAAGATATTCCCAATGATGCCATAAGTGCAGGTGTAGAAGGGAACTTTATATGGCAAACGGAATGGATTGACGATACCCTACTATTTGCTACATCAAGCTATGGTGATGGGTACGCTGGCAATGATAATGGCGGATTAGTGATTGACACATCTGGAATGGTCTTTCATGATTTTTCACAACCTAATACTGTTACAGGGTCTACTATGATAAAAACCCATGATGGCAAGTTTGTTATTGTTACCTCACAAAAAACCGGTAATTACTGGGATGTATTGCTGTATAAGGTAAACGATACACTGGGCACAGATACGCTTTATACCGGCAACTATATTTACGATAGTCTATGCCCGTTTCAAATACCCAGCGATACCATAAACCTGGCCGGCTGCCTGGTAACAACCAATATTACAAACACCCCGCCCCCGGAACCACGCACCCCGCAACTGCATATCTTCCCCAACCCAGCCGGCGATGAAATTTATTGTCAACTGTCAATTGTCAACTGTCAACTGTCGATGTTTATTTATGATTTGTACGGTAGGAAGCAGGATGAAATTATCATTCCCAAAGGCCAGGAGCAAATCAGGATTGATGTTTCCGGCTACCCGGCCGGGGTGTATATGGCCATCCTAAAAGATGAGAAAGGAGTAGTTGCGAGGGGGAAGTTTGTGAAAACCCGGTAGCCGGTAGTTAGAATGGCTAAATTGTTACATGCCTGCCCCGAGAACTCGGTGGTTTCAGTGTTTCAGTGTTTCAGTGTTTCAATGCCTGCCCCGAGGACTCGGTGGTTTCAGTGTTTCAGTGTTTCAGTGTTTCAGTATTTCAATGCCTGCCCCGAGGACTCGGTGGTTTCAGAGTTTCAGTGTTTCAGTGTTTCAGTGTTTTAGTGTTTCAGTATTTCAGTGCCTGCCCCGAGACCTCGTGGGTTAAACTGTTATGCTGATTCAGATACTTTACTCAAACCCACACCCACACACAGCCATGTAACCATGTAACCATGTAACACTTTCCCCGATATCCGGTACCTCACCTAAACAAATCATCGAATCATCTAATCAATAGTGTTTCAGTGCCTGCCCCGGGAATAGGGGGCTAAATGATAAATATCATAGCCCACGAATTTATTCGTGGGTCGAATTTGGTGCGCGGGACACTCCGAACCTCATACCCCGCAACTCGAACCTGATTTTATATGCAATTTCTATTCGGTTTGCGATAATAACCGTTCCGTCTACAGTTCAGATTTCAGATTTCAGAATTCAGATTTCAGAATTCGAATGGACAATCTTCCGCGCAGCGGAGCAAGGGGGGCGAGGGACCCTTCGCTTAGCTCAGGGCAGGCTCCGGGACGAGGGACGGGGGACGGGGAAAATTGACAATTGACAATTGACAACACCGAATCGACAATCTTCCGCGCAGCGGAAGCACCCCCTGGCCCCCTCTCCTCAAAGGAGAGGGGGAAAAGGGGGTTGGGGGTAAAGGGGGTGAGGTGCATGAAAATAATGAAAAATGACAATTGACAACACCGAATCGACAATCTTCCGCGCAGCGGAATTGTATTACCCCCGCATCCCGTAGGGATGCCAGGTTGATAGCAGAGAGCATATGAAATTTGCCGGCGCCCCGTAGGGGTGCAACAAAACTGTAAAAAAAAAATGAAATTTTATTCAACTGTCTCACAGGACCTT
>Ga0334893_1000413_pt1 | contig 59510 bp, 71 predicted proteins | sample GraSluR3_MG_5_FD_207218 | JGI IMG/M metagenome (GOLD analysis project Ga0334893, IMG submission 207218) | Sludge microbial communities from methane-producing bioreactor in Wageningen University, Netherlands - Granular Sludge_09_05-R3 | ecosystem: Engineered > Bioreactor > Anaerobic >...
TTGCTACACCACTTCTTTCATCTATACCATTACTGATACCAACTTGTGGTTCGCTACACTTGGCGGTAAATACCCGTGGCTAGACTTTCACTAGCTAGATTAGTGCCATGCCTGGCACACATAAAAAAACCGCCAGGATTTACCTGGCGGTTTAATATATTTGTCATACGCAAAAAAGATATTATCTCTTTGAGAATTGAGATGCTTTTCTTGCCTTTTTAAGACCGTATTTTTTTCTTTCTTTCATTCTCGAGTCTCTTGTCAAGAATCCGGCTTTTTTCAAATCGCCTCTCATGTTTTCATCTGCCTTGATAAGCGCTCTTGCGATTCCATGTCTGATCGCTCCTGCTTGTCCTGTGAATCCTCCACCGTGAACATTTACTACGATATCAAATTTGTCGTTAGAATCGGTTAGAGTCAACGGCTGTTTTGCAATAACCTTCAAGGTTTCCATTCCAAAGTAGTCGTTTAAGTCTTTTTTATTTACAGTAAACTTACCGTTTCCAGGCAAAAGTCTAACTCTGGCCACAGATTTTTTTCTTCTTCCAGTTCCTATATATTGTATCTTTGACATATTATTTCCTCCTCCCCTTTTCTAAACGTTCAGTTCCAAAACTTCCGGCTTCTGTGCTGCGTGCGGATGCTCGCTGCCTTTGTATACCTTAAGTTTTTTGAACATTTGTCTTCCCAGAATATTGTGAGGAAGCATTCCTTTTACAGCTTTCTCAATAACAAATTCAGGTTTTTCTGCCAAAAGTTTTCTGTAAGACATCTCTTTCATGCCGCCTATGTAGCCGCTATGTCTTCTGTACATCTTTTGGTCCAATTTCTTTCCTGTAAGTACGATTTTCTCAGCGTTGATTACAATCACAAAGTCTCCTGTATCAACGTGTGGTGTATAGATAGGTTTATTTTTACCGCGAAGAATTTTCGCAACTTCGCTGGCTAATCGTCCCAATGTCTTGCCGTCAGCGTCAACAACGAACCATTTTCTTTCTACTTCGCCGCTTTTGGCCATAACTGTAGATCTTGCGTTCATATTACATCCTCCATTCAACTTAAATAATCTTTATAAATTAACCGATCCGGGGCTAGTGGATCAGATAACGTGCCAACGTATATTTTATAATATCCTAGCTTCAATGTCAACAAATCCATAACATTAATATAAAACTTTTTTCAGGTACAGCCCTTGAGGGGGAGCGGTAGGACCAGCCAAAGATCTGTCTTTGGCGACAAGGATTTTTGGAATGACCTCAGCCTTTAGCTTCCCTCTTCCCACTTCGATCAATGTCCCAATTATTATCCTGACCATATTGTATAAAAACCCGTCTCCTTCAATTTTGAATACCAGTTCCCGGTCGACAATTTCAATCTCTAATCGGTTTACTGTTCTTACCTTGTCCTCAACTTTGCTCTTTGCAGAAGAAAAAGCCGTGAAATCATGGGTTCCCTTAAAAAAAGCCATTGCCTTTTCTATTTCTCCCATATCTAATGAATCTTTGACATGCCAGTCCCTGTTTCTATTCAAGGCGCTTGGAAATTGACCCGTCGATACTTTGTATTCATATATCTTGCCTACGGCGTGATACCTGCTGTGAAACTCCTCAGGTCTCTCGATAGCTCCTATTACCCTAATGTCTGGAGGGAGATGGGTATTAAGGGCCAAGGGCACCCTATCTATGGGGATTTTGCTCTCAGTATAAAAGTTGGCCGATTGTTCCCATGCATGTACCCCTGCATCAGTCCTCCCCGAACCTGTTATTTTCTGAGTGTCCCTCATCACTTTTCCCAATGAATTCAATATCTTTTCCTGCACGCTTATGCCATTTACTTGCTTCTGCCATCCGCAATAGTCTGTCCCATCGTATTCAATGAGTATCTGTATGTTCCTCATTCAAATTCTCCTAAATCCATCTCGTAGCAAAAATTATGACCATAATGCCCAATGTAGCTCCATAGGCGAATAAATCCCGCTTGTGGTATTTCAGCTCATTAAGCCTTGTTCTATTATGTCCCCCTCTGTAACACCTGGCTTCCATGGCTATTGCAAGTTCATCAGCTCTCCTGAAGGCGCTCACGAAAAGCGGCACCAGAATCGGTATCAAATTCTTTGCACGCTGAACCAAATTTCCGTTTTCCAAGTCTGCTCCACGTGCCTTCTGGGCTTTCATTATCCTGTCGGTCTCCTCCATCAAAGTTGGTATAAACCTCAAAGCAATGGTCATCATCATCGCAAGCTCGTGGGAGTATTTTTTTACTACAGGCACGCCCTTTAGCGAATATTCTATGCCATCTGTCAAGGCTATAGGTGATGTGGTAAGAGTCATTATCGAGGTTCCCGTTACCAGGAATATTAGCCTCAAAGCCATGAAAGCTGCAATTTCAATTCCCTCTTCCGTTATGGTCAGCCGCCAAAGCTCTATCCTTGGAGTACCCGGAGTCATGAACAGATTGATCATAACCGTTATCAGTATTATGAACACCAGTCCTTTTATTCCTCTTAGGATATAACCCACAGGAATTTTCGAAGCGAATGTGATTCCCAAAAGCAATGCAAATGCCGCCACATAGCCGTAAAAATTGTTGATGGTAAAGAGCGCGATTATATACAGAAATGTAAAGTGTATCTTTGTTCTTGGGTCAAGTTTGTGGATGAACGAATTCGTAGGATAATACTGACCTATGGTTACGTCCTTAAGCATCTTTTCTTCTCCTCATCATCCTTATAATTTCTTCTCTCGCCTGTTGTACTGTATAGACATTTGGGTTTACCAACGGGTCCATTTCATTTAATTTTCTCATCAAGTACGTGACCTGTGGTACCGCAAGACCTATTTTCTCCAAAAGCTCAGCTTGGGAAAAAACATTCTCCGGAGTATCAAAAATCTTTATCTTCCCGTCGTACATTACCATTATCTTTTCGACATGTTTAGCTATGTCCTCCATGCTGTGGGAGACAAGGATTACCGTTATATGTTCCCTTTCATGGAGCTCTTTTATAACATTTAAAATATCCTCCCTGCCTTTTGGGTCAAGTCCGGCAGTGGGTTCGTCTAAAATAAGTATCTCAGGTTTCATCGCAAGGACCCCGGCTATAGCTACCCGCCGCATTTGGCCTCCACTTAGTTCAAATGGCGATTTTTTTCTTATGCTCTCATAATCGAGTCCTACTGTGATAATAGCCTCTTTCACCCTTGCCTTTATTTCCTTCTCATCCAATTTGAGATTCTCCGGACCAAAAGCAACGTCCTTTTCAACGCTCTCTTCAAAAAGCTGATGCTCCGGATACTGAAATACCAATCCAACCTTTTGCCTCACCGATTTCGAATTAGTAGACTTGTCGTTTATATCAACCCCATCGATAATAATCTGCCCTGAGGTCGGCTTTAATAAAACATTGAGATGCTGAATAAAAGTAGACTTCCCTGATCCCGTATGACCAATCAATCCGATAAAGCTACCTTTATCTATGATGGCATTTATCTGACTCAATGCAATTGATTCAAAGGGAGATCCTTGAGAATATATATGTGATAAATCTTTTATTTCTATTGCCATAACAGATTCACCATCTCTTCCACAGTCAGCACTCCCCATCCCATTGACATGTTTTCATCTCTAAGGCTATATGCCAATTCAGTTATCTGAGGCACGTCAAGGCTCAATTCCTTAAGTTTTTCCACCTGGCACAAAACCTCTCTGGGAGTCCCTTCCATGGCTATTTTGCCTTCGTCCATGACTATTATCCTGTCGGCATCGACTACTTCGTCCATGTAGTGGGTTATATGGAGTATCGTTATATTTTCATCTTTGTTAAGTCTTTTTATCGTGTCTATGACTTCTTTTCTTCCAGAAGGATCGAGCATGGCCGTAGGCTCATCCAATATTATGCATTTTGGCTTCATGGCCAGTATTCCGGCAATGGCAATACGCTGTTTCTGCCCTCCGGAAAGCTGATGGGGCTTTTTGTTTTTGTAGGCTCCCATTTCTACCGTTTTTAATGCTTCATCGACTCTTTTGCGTATTTCCTTTGGGTCCACTCCAAGATTCTCCGGACCAAAAGCTACTTCCTCTTCAACCATTGTAGCAACCAGCTGGTTGTCCGGATTTTGAAAAACCATCCCTGCGCTCTGCCTTATATCCCATATACGGCTATGATCGTTTGTATTTATTCCCGCTACCCAAACTTCTCCAGATGTTGGAAACAAAATACCATTAATCAGTTTTGAAAGAGTGGATTTACCCGAACCATTGTGTCCTATGATTCCGATAAATTCACCCTTTTCTACGGAAAAACTCATATCCTCAATGGCCACCGTGCCTTCGCCTTCGTGTTTTTCATAAATATAACCAACATTTTTAAATTCGATCATTTTTTCCATAAATGCCTCGTTCCCAATTAAAATGGACAAAAGGGATTAAACATTTGTTTAATCCCACAGTCATTATACCAATTCGATTAAAGCCGCTTCAGCAGCGTCTCCTCTTCTTTGTCCAAGTTTGTATATTCTAGTGTACCCACCGTTTCTTTCCTTGTACTTCGGTGCGATTTCATCAAAAAGCTTCACTACAACCGCTTCGCTGTTGATATAAGCCAAAGCTTGTCTTCTTGCATGAAGATCTCCTCTTTTACCCAGTGTGATCATTTTTTCAGCAATCTTTCCGGTTTCCTTAGCTCTGGTAATTGTGGTTTCAAGTTTCCCGTTATCCAGTAGGGCGGTAACCAGATTTCTTAGCATCGCTTTTCTCTGATCTGTGGGACGTCCCAGTTTTCTATAACCAGCCATCGTTATCCCTCCTTCTTACTCGTCGCTTTGTCTCAAGCCAAGGCCAATCTCGCCTAGCTTGTACTTTATTTCATTTAACGATTTTTTACCGAGGTTTCTGACTTTCATCATGTCTTCCTCTGATTTTTGTGTCAGTTCTTCAACAGTATTTATGTTTGCCCTTCTTAGACAATTGCTGGATCTGACAGACAGTTCCAACTCTTCTATGGACATCTCAAGCATTTTTTCCTTTTTATTTTCTTCCTTTTCAACCATAATTTCAACAGTGCTTACATGGTCTGTAAGGTCTATGAAAAGTCTCAAATGCTCGTTGAGTATTTTTGCTGATAGGGATATGGCTTCTTCAGGAGTAATCGTACCATCAGTCCAAAGCTCAATGGTTAATTTATCGAAATCAGTAACTTGACCTACACGGGTATCTTCAACTGAATAGTTTACTTTCCTTACGGTAGTAAAAGAAGAATCCACTGGAATAGTCCCGATAGGTTGTTCTTTTGATTTGTTCCTCTCTGCAGAAACATATCCTCGCCCCTTTTCAAGGACGATTTCCATGTTCAGCTCAGCGCCTTCGCTCAAGTATGCTATGTGCATGTCCGGATTTAAAATGTCTACATCCGCATCAGCAACAATATCTCCTGCTGTAACCTCGCCTTCGCCTTTAGCCTCGATTCTGACTGTCTTTGCCTCGTCGCAGTAAAGCTTAGATGCGAGACCCTTAAGGTTAAGTATGATTTCCACCACATCTTCTTTGACACCAGGAACAGTGGCGAACTCATGGAGGACGCCGTCGATTTTAACGCTGGTTACTGCAACTCCCGGCAAAGAAGAAAGCATGATTCTTCTTAAAGAATTCCCCAGTGTTATTCCGTAGCCCCTCTCTAGGGGTTCTACGACAAATTTGCCGTATTTGTTGTCCTCAGACAGCTCTATGATCTCAATTCTCGGTTTCTCTATTTCTATCATACATAAACCCTCCCATTTAATATTTTGTTCCGTGGAATTTTGAGGGTAACTAATCTATCAATGTCTATCTTGAATAAAGCTCAACGATCAAGTGATCTTCAATGTTAAGATCGATATCGTCTCTTGCAGGTAATGCAATAACCTTACCCTCGAGCTTTTCAAAATCTGCTTCCAACCATTTCGGAGTTACTTTGCTGGAAGTTGATTCCACGATTGCCTTGAACTTATCAGATTTTCTGCTTTTCTCAACAACCTGAACCAAATCTCCTTCGCTTACCTGGTAAGAGGGGATATTGACTTTCTTGCCGTTTACTGAGTAATGTCCGTGCAATACAAGCTGTCTAGCCTCTTTTCTTGAAGCTGCAAGTCCAAGCCTATATACAACATTGTCAAGTCTCAACTCCAACAATTGCAATAAGTTATCACCGGTGATTCCTTGTTTCTTAGCAGCCATTTCAAAATATTTTCTGAACTGCTTCTCCATGATTCCGTATATTCTTTTCGCCTTTTGTTTTTCTCTAAGCTGAATACCGTATTCTGAAAGCTTTGTTCTTCTTTGTCCGTGCTGTCCCGGAGCAAATGCTCTTTTTTCCATGGTGCACTTGTTGCTGTAGCACTTGTCTCCTTTTAAGTAAAGCTTCATATCTTCTCTTCTGCATAATCTGCAGGATGCTTCCGTATATCTTGCCATTAGTTTATAACACCTCCCAATCTTTAACTATACTCTTCTTCTTTTCGGTGGTCTACATCCATTGTGGGGAATTGGAGTGACATCCTTGATAGATGTAATCTCCATGCCGGCAGCTTGCAATGATCTAATCGCCGCTTCCCTTCCTGAACCAGGACCTTTTACGAATACTTCAATTATCTTTAAACCGTGCTCTTTAGCTACCTTTGCAGCTTCTTCCGCCGCCATTTGAGCTGCGAAAGGAGTGCTTTTTCTAGAACCTTTAAATCCCAAGCCGCCTGCGCTGGCCCATGAAATAGCGTTTCCAGAAACATCGGTAATGGTCACGATTGTATTATTGAACGTCGACTGAATATGAGCTTGTCCTCGCTCGATATTCTTTTTGATTTTCTTTTTTCTACTTCTAACAACTTTTTTAGCTGCCATACCTGATTTCCCTCCTAACTACTATTTTTTCTTTCTGCTTACAGTTCTCTTAGGACCTTTTCTAGTTCTAGCATTGGTCTTAGTCTTTTGTCCTCTTACTGGAAGACCTTTTCTGTGTCTCAACCCTCTGTAGCTTCCAATCTCGATAAGTCTCTTGATGTTAAGATTGACTTCTCTTCTCAAGTCACCCTCAACAGTGAAATCTCCATCGATGACAGATCTAAGCTGGTTTACCTCTGACTCAGTAAGATCCTTGATTCTTGTATCGGGATTGATACCCGTCTTGGTCAATATTTGTTGTGCACTGGTAAGTCCTATACCATATATATAAGTCAAACCAACTTCAACTCTTTTATCTCTTGGTAAGTCAACACCGGCGATTCTGGCCATTAAATGTTACACCTCCTGTTTTATTTGTGTAATTTATTATTAAGAACATAGCAGTATCCCATAGATACTCAGCCGCAACTACATTCATGTTTTAACCTTGCTTTTGCTTGTGTTTTGGGTTTTCGCAGATTACCATAACTCTGCCTTTTCTTTTGATGATTTTGCACTTTTCGCAAATAGGTTTTACAGATGGTCTTACTTTCATCTCTATTCCTCCTTTATCCCTTTTTTCCTTTACCACGCCAAATAATTCTGCCGCGAGTCAAGTCATAAGGTGATAATTCTACAATTACTTTGTCTCCAGGCAGTATACGGATGTAGTTCATCCTTAATTTACCGGAAATGTGGGCAAGGATTTTGTGTCCATTTTCCAGCTCAACCTGAAACATCGTATTAGGCATAGCCTCAAGAACCGTACCTTCGACTTCAATAACATCCTGCTTGGTCATTTCACAACCTCCTGTTCTCCAATAAGGCAATCTTTTTTATATCTGTCCAAACCTCTTCTGATTTCAGCATTTGTTACCTTAAGACTTTTTGTCAGTTTATCGCTTATATCTTCAATAACATAACTAGTTTTCGCAAGATGTTTTATTTTCTTTCTTTTGCTTTTTTCGATTCTTCTCAAATCTCCATCAGCAACGCTTGCAAACCCCGTTTCTTCGGTTTTTAAAACAACCAAAAAGTTGCCTTTATCCCTGCCTGCTATTGAGCGAACGACCTGACCCAACTTTAAATTTTCCTCTTCCATTTCACACCTCGAACAACTACTCTATTGTAAGAATTTCCGGCGGCCCTTCTGGGCTTATGGCAATCGTATGCTCATAATGAGCTGAATACTTTCCATCCAGCGTAACCACCGTCCAATTATCCTCAAGAGTCTTTACCTTGTACGTGCCCACATTTACCATGGGTTCTATGGCAAGAGCCATTCCCGGCGCAAGCCTCGGACCTCTGTTTGGAATTCCAAAATTGGGTACGGGGGGATCTTCGTGCATATCCCTTCCTATACCGTGTCCAACGTAATCTACAACTACTGAAAACCCGTTTTCTTCAACGGTCTTTTGTATTCGGCTTGATATGTCAGATAATCTGTTGCCTTTTACTGCATATTCAATGCCATCGTAGAAGCTTTGTCTGGTGATGCTTATCAGCTTCTTAGCCTCTTCGCTTATGGAACCTACTCCATAAGTTTTAGCGCTGTCGCCATAGAACCCATTTAATATGGCTCCTACGTCGACGCTGATAATATCCCCTTCCTGCAAAACCCTCTCCGACGGTATCCCATGAACAACCTGTTCATTAATGGATGTGCAGATGGATGCAGGAAATCCATGATAACCCTTGAACGCAGGTTTGGCCCCGGCCTTAAGTATAAACTCTTCTGCCAGCCTGTCCAGTTCCATTGTAGTGATTCCAGGTTTGATGTGCTTTGCCATCTCTCTATGAACTCCTGCTACAATCTTACCCGCTTTTTTCATCAACTGAATTTCTTCCGGTGACTTTACGATGATCATTCTTTTGCTCCCTGAAGGGCTTTCTTAATATCTTCAAAAACTCGGTCAATATCTTGCTGACCATTTATATCCACCAACAAACCTCTTCCCTTGTAATACTCAATCAAAGGTTGGGTTTGCTCGTTATAAACCTGCAGTCTTTTGGACACTGTTTCCTCAACGTCGTCTGCCCTTTGATAAAGTTCGCCGTCGCACAGATCGCAAACGCCCTCTTTTTTCGCAGGATTGAAGCTAACGTGATATGTAGCCCCACATGACTTGCAAATTCTTCTGCCCGTTATTCTCTGAAGCAGCAAATCTTGATCCACTTCGATGTTTAATACGGCATCCAGTTCGATTTTCATGCTCCCAAGCTCTTTTTCCAAAGCTTCGGCTTGGAAAACTGTTCTTGGGAAACCATCCAACATGAATCCTTCTTCGCAGTCTTTTTCAAGCAATCTGTCTTTTACCAGATCCACTACGAGTTCATCAGGCACCAATAAGCCTTTATCCATAAACTCTTTGGCTTTCAGGCCTAATGGCGTGTTTTCCTTCAAGTTTTTTCTGAATATATCTCCGGTGGATATATGGGGAATCTTGTAAGCCTCAACTATGTTTGCAGCTTGAGTTCCCTTTCCAGCACCCGGAGGTCCTAATAAGATTATTCTCAAATCGCTCATCTCCAATGTAATATTTACTTCAAAAATCCGTTGTAGTGTCTCATCATCATCTGAGACTCCAACTGTTTTATGGATTCGATGGCAACACCAACTACTATCAGTAGACTGGTTCCGCCGAACTGAAGGTTTACATTCATAACGTTACCCAAGATAATGGGAACCGTAGCAACCGCCGCAAGGAAAATACCTCCAAACAAAGTGAGTTTGGTGACAGACTTGTTTATGTAGTCTGTAGTAGGCCTTCCTGGTCTTATCCCCGGTATGAAACCGCCGTTTTTCTTTAAATTGTTGGCAATATCAATAGGGTTGAAGGTAATCGCCGTGTAAAAGAATGTAAATGCTATTATCAAAGAGATGTATAAAATCGTCGTTACTGTAGTTCCCCATCCGAAGTATCTCACTATCCAGTTAGCTACTCCTGAATTCGGGAAAAAGTTTGCCAGTGTCGCCGGGAACATCGTAATTGAGCTGGCAAATATAACCGGGATAACTCCCGACATGTTTACCTTCAAAGGTATGTGGGTGCTTTGTCCACCGTACATTTTTCTTCCGACGACTCTTTTTGAGTATTGCACCGGAATCCTTCTTTGACCTTCCTGTACGGCTATTACAAACACTATAACCAACAGTGCAAAGAGGAAGAACAGCACCAGGCTGAATATATTCAAAGTTCCTACCTGGACGTACTCCCAAAGACCTTTCAGTGCGAAAGGCAATCTTGAGATAATGCTGACAAATATTATTAACGAAATGCCATTTCCAATTCCGTTTTCCGTTATCTGCTCACCAAGCCACATCAAAAACGCCGTTCCCGCTGTTACAGTCAGAATCGCCAAGGTAATAGTGAACCAGGTTCTCTCGGTCATGATCTGCTGGAATGTAAGCGTCATTCCCAAGGCTTGAACCAAGGCCAATACCACCGTTAGATATCTGGTATACTGGGCCAGTTTTTTTCGTCCATCTTCACCTTCTTTTGAGAGTCTTTCAAGTGCCGGTATGGCAAATGTCAAAAGATTCATAATAATCGAAGCGTTGATATATGGGGTGATGCTCATTGCAAAAATGGTAAAATTGCTGAAGTTTCCTCCTGCAAATATGTCGTAGAAACCCAACATGCCTCCATCTTGTATATATTGAGCCAATATGGCTGTATCAATATAGGGAACCGATATGAAGCTACCTAATCGATAAATAAAAAGCATCAATAATGTGAAAATGATTTTTTTTCTTAAATCGGGTATTCTCCATGCATCCCGTAAGGTAGAGAGCATATTAGATCACCTCTACCTTTCCTCCGGCCGTTACGATCTTCTCTTCAGCAGATTTGCTGATTTTGTTCGCTTTTACCGTTAAAGATACGTTTAGATCTCCGTTTCCTAGCACCTTGATGCCGGTTAAAGATTTTTTTACCAATCCCGCTTCTATTAATAGCTCGGGAGTTACTTCGGTGTTTTCAGTAAAAACATTTAAATCTTCCACATTTACGATCGCATACTCTTTTTTAAATCTAGCGTTGGAAAATCCTCTTTTAGGAAGTCTTCTTGCCAAAGGCATTTGACCACCCTCAAATCCGATTCTTACTCCACCGCCTGATCTTGATTTCTGTCCATCCTGACCACGTCCGGCAGTCTTTCCTTGTCCTGTGGCAGTACCTCTACCTTTTCTTTTCTTTTTACCGGTAGAACCATCTGCAGGTCTTAGCTCATGTAATTTCATCTGTACACCTCCTTATACTTCTTCTACTTCCAGCATAAAGTCAATCTTATTTATCATACCTCTAATTTGAGGTGTATCTTCCTTGATAACAGTCTGACCGATTTTCTTTAGCCCCAAGGCCTCGACTGTAGCTATTTGCTTGTCCAGTCTGCCTATTTTGCTTTTCTTTAAAGTAATCTTTAAATTTGGCAAGGATACTCCCTCCTATCCTAGAATTTCTTCTATTGTTTTTCCTCTTAGTTTGGCTACTTGTTCAACAGTAGTAAGACGTGCAAGTCCTTCCATTGTTGCGTTTACCATGTTTCTTGCATTGTTTGTTCCCAAAGACTTGGTTCGGATGTCTCTTACACCAGCAAGCTCGAGCACCGCTCTTACTGGTCCGCCTGCAATAACTCCGGTACCTTCTCCAGCAGGCTTTAAAAGTACATTTCCCGCTCCGAAATGTCCGACAACTTCATGTGGGATTGTAGTATTTGACAATGGAATCTTAATCAAATTCTTTTTAGCATCTTCTATTCCTTTTCTGATTGCCTCAGGAATTTCGATCGCTTTGCCAACACCTGCTCCTACATGGCCATTTTCGTCTCCTACGATGACTAAACAGCTAAATCTAAAGTTACGGCCACCCTTTACAACTTTTGTTACTCTGTTTATAGATACGACCTTTTCTTTCAGGTCAAGTTTGCTAGCATCAATCATTTCTCGCTGCATGGATTAACCTCCTTTTCTAAAACTTCAATCCGGCTTCTCTTGCGCCTTCAGCCAGTTCTTTAATTTTACCATGGTAAATGTATCCTCCACGGTCAAAGACTACGGTGTCGATGCCTTTGGAAATTGCTTTTTCTCCAATTGCCTTTCCGACCATCTTAGCCGCTTCTTTCGTTCTTGTAGAAGAGAGTTTCTCCTTAAGATCTTTATCTAGCGTGGAAGCGCTGACCAATGTTGTTCCGTTGGAATCATCGATGATTTGCGCATATATGTTTGAATTGCTTCTATATACATTCAGTCTTGGTCTTTCAGACGTTCCGTTAATTTTAAATCTCATTCTCTTATGTCTGTTTTTTCTGATTTTGTTTTTAACGGGCTTTTTTATCATTTGGATTCACTCCTTTCTACTTACCTGTTTTTCCTTCTTTACGTCTGATTTTTTCATCAGCGTATTTGATTCCTTTGCCTTTATATGGCTCAGGCTGTCGTTTCTTTCTGATATTCGCAGCGTGCTCTCCTACTCTTTCTTTATCGATGCCTCTTACGATTATCTTGTTTGTTCCTTCAACTTCTGTTTCTATGCCAGCTGGGTCTTCCATCTCTACAGGATGAGAGTATCCCAGGTTTAAAGTTAATTTCTTGCCTTGCTTTGCCGCTCTGTATCCAACTCCGTTGATTTCAAGTCTTTTTTCAAAGCCTGCGCTTACGCCTACAACCATATTGTTGACTAAGGCTCTCGTAAGACCATGAAGTGCTCTATGCTCTTTTTTATCAGACGGTCTCGTTACGATAACTTGTCCGTCTACTTCTTCGATCGCTATATCACTGTTAAAGCTCTTTTTAAGCTCGCCCTTAGGTCCTTTTACAGTTACATCGCTTCCGTCAACAGTTATAGTTACTCCCGCGGGAATAGCAACAGGCATTTTTCCGATTCTAGACATTCTAACACCTCCTATTATGATGTTTTGTTACCAAACGTAACAAAGCACCTCTCCGCCTACTCCAACTTTTCTTGCCGCTTTATCTGTTACAACACCTTTTGATGTTGAGATAATCGCAATACCCAGTCCGTTAAGCACTTTTGGGATTTCATTCTTGTTTGTATATACTCTAAGGCCCGGCTTTGAAATTCTCTTTATGCCAGTGATAACCTTTTGCTTGTTTTCTCCGTATTTCAGGGCGATTTTGATCATTCCCTGCTTGTCGTCCTCCGTATATACAACGTTTTTAACAAATCCTTCCTCTAACAAAATCTTGGCTATTGCCTTCTTTTCGTTAGAAGCTGGAATTTCTACATATTCATGTTTAGCATCATTTGCATTACGGATTCTTGTAAGCATATCTGCTATAGGATCGGTCATTACCATTATTGTGTACCTCCTTCCACAAAATCAATCTTACCAGCTTGCTTTTTTAACGCCTGGTATTTCGCCTTTATAGGCCATTTCTCTGAAGCATATCCTGCAAATTCCGAATTTTCTCAAGTACGCATGAGGTCTTCCGCAAATTCGGCATCTATTATAAGCTCTTGTAGAATATTTAGGTGTTCTTTGCTGCTTTTCCACCATAGCTTTTTTTGCCATTTATATTCCTCCTTATTATCGATTGAAAGGCATTCCCATCAAGCTTAAAAGTTCTAAAGCTTCTTCATCAGTCTTTGCAGTCGTTACAAAAATGATGTCCATACCTCTTATCTGTTCTACTTTATCGTACTCAATCTCCGGGAACATAAGTTGTTCCTTCACGCCCATCGAGTAGTTTCCTCTTCCATCGAAAGACTTTGCAGATACTCCTCTGAAGTCTCTAACTCTAGGAAGGGCGATATTGAATAATTTATCTGTAAACTCATACATTCTATCAGCTCTTAAAGTAACTTTGGCTCCTACATTCATACCTTCTCTTAGTTTAAAGTTCGATACGGATTTTTTCGCCTTGGTTATTATAGGCTTTTGCCCTGAGATGATGCCCAAGTCACTGACTGCAGCTTCAATAAGCTTTGCATTGTCTTTTGCATCTCCAAGTCCCATGTTGATTACAACTTTATCAAGTTTAGGCACTTCCATGATGTTGTCGTACTTGAACTTCTCCATCATTGCCGGAATTACCTCATTTTTATATTTGTCCTTTAATCTTGGCATCTAGTTAACCTCCTTCCCTACTACTTGTTAAATGTTTCTCCGCACTTTTTGCAGTATCGAACCTTGCTTCCGTCTTCTAGGAATTTAACTCCGGTTCTTACTCCTTTTTTGCATTTTTCACAATATAACAACACGTTCGAAGCGTGAATTTTGCCTTCCTGCTTAATGATACCGCCTTGCTGTACTTTCTGGGAAGGTTTCATATGCTTTGTCATCATGTTGATTCCCTCTACGATCACTCTGTTTTCCTTTGGGTAAACTGCGATTATCTTTCCTGATTCACCCTTGAATTTTCCTGAGTTAACCATAACAACGTCGTCTTTTTTAACATGCATTTTCTTTCTCAATTAAGCCACCTCCTCTTAAAGTACTTCCGGTGCCAGGGATAGAATTTTCATAAATTTATGCTCTCTCAACTCTCGAGCAACAGGTCCGAAAATACGTGTTCCTCTTGGCTGTTTGTCATCTTTTATAACTACGGCAGCGTTTTGATCAAACTTAATATAGCTTCCGTCTTCTCTTCTAATACTCTTTACTGTTCTAACCACTACAGCTTTGACAACGTCTCCTTTTTTAACAACTCCACCTGGTGTTGCAGCTTTTACAGAGCAGACGATAATGTCGCCGACAGTAGCATATCTTTTTCCAGAACCGCCGAGAACTCTAATGCACAACAATTCTTTAGCACCTGTGTTATCGGCAACTTTAAGCCTGCTTTCTTGTTGTATCATCTGTTTTGCCTCCTTTCAAACACTTTTAAAGTGCCTTTTCTACTATCTCAACTAATCTCCATCTTTTATCTTTACTTAAAGGTCTAGTCTCCATGATTTTCACAACATCACCCATGTTGCACTGGTTTTGTTCGTCATGAGCCTTAAATTTCGTGGTTTTTTTAACCCTTTTATTGTAAAGAGGATGTCTTACAAAAGTTTCAACAGCAACAACGATCGTTTTATCCATCTTGTCACTCACTACTTTTCCGACTCTTGTCTTTCTTTGCGCTCTTTCCACAAAAGTACCCTCCTTTTTCCTTAAGCTTCTATAGCTTTTAATTCTCTTTCATTAAGAATCGTCTTGATCCTTGCATACGTTCTTTTCACTTCTCTGATTCTCATTGGATTCTCCAATTGACCAGTGGCAAGTTGGAAACGAAGGTTGAACAACTCTTCCTTGAGTTCACTAAGTTTAGTTTCCAATTCCTGTGTACTTAAATCTCTTATCTCTTTAGCTTTCATTAGGATTCACCACCCACTTCTTCGAAATCTTTACGGGTAACAAATTTTGTCTTGATAGGCAGCTTGTGCATCGCAAGTCTCATGGCCTCTCTAGCCAATTCTTCGGAAACTCCCGCAATTTCAAACATGATTCTGCCTGGCTTAACAACGGCTACCCAGTATTCTGGCGAACCTTTACCGGAACCCATCCTGGTTTCTGCCGGTTTTTGGGTTACTGGCTTGTCTGGGAATATTTTTATCCAGACCTTCCCGCCTCTTTTGATATATCTTGTCATAGCGATACGAGCCGCTTCTATTTGATTTGATGTAATCCAGCCCGGTTCTAGGGCTTGAATTGCAAAGTCACCATAACTGATAGTATTTCCTCTGGTTGCCTTGCCTTTCATTCTACCTCTATGAACTCTTCTACGTTTAACTCTTTTAGGCATTAACATTATGGTTTCCTCCTTCCTTAGTTCTTCTTATCTTCTTTTTTTTCAGGAAGAACTTCTCCTTTATTGATCCAAACTTTGACACCGATTTTTCCATAAGTGGTGTTTGCTTCCGCAAATCCGTAATCAATGTCTGCTCTCAGTGTTTGAAGAGGTACATTCCCTTCGCTGTAATGTTCTGTTCTCGCCATCTCAGCTCCGTTAAGTCTTCCTGCTACGCAGGTTTTTATGCCTTGGGCGCCGCTTCTTAAAGCTCTTGTTATAGACTGCTTCATCGCACGTCTGAAAGAAACCCTTCTTTCAAGCTGTGAAGCGATGTTTTCAGCTACTAATTGAGCGTTAGCATCGATATTCTTGACCTCTACGATGTTTATGAATACATTCTTTGTTGTAAGCTTGGCTATCTGATTCTTAAGTGCTTCGATTCCTGAACCACCTTTTCCAATCACCATACCCGGCTTAGCTGTGTGAATGTGTATCCTTATTCTGTTTGCATATCTTTCGATTTCTATGCTAGAGATCCCCGCTGTGTATTGGTTCTTCTTGATAAATTTTCTGATTTTATCGTCTTCGATAAGAAAATCTGCAAAATCTTTATCTTTTGCATACCATCTTGCATTCCAGTCCTTGATTACTCCAACTCTTAATCCGTGCGGATTGACTTTTTGACCCACTAACTATCCCCTCCTTACTCTTTTTCTTTAAGTACTACAGATATGTGACTGCTTCTTTTTTTGATTAATGCCGCTCTTCCCATTGAACCCGCTCTGAATCTTTTCATCGTAGGTCCCTGGTTAGCATATATCTCAGATACAACTAGTTTTCCTGGATCCATTTCATAGTTGTTTTCTGCATTGGCTGCAGCAGACTTTATTACTTTCTCTACTACTCTTGCTGATTTATTCGGTATTACCGATAATATGTTAATGGCTTCTCCAATGCGTTTTCCTCTTACAAGGTCAACAACCAGTTTTGCTTTTCTAGGCGATACTCTTACGTATCTAGCGCTTGCTTTAGCTTCCACTTAATTTAACCTCCTTCCAAAACTTCTTATTTCTTGCCAGAAGTCTTTTCTCCCGCATGACCTCTAAATGTTCTTGTAGGAGCAAATTCTCCAAGCTTGTGTCCAACCATATCCTCTGAAAGATATACGGGAACATGCTTTCTTCCGTCGTGTACTGCTATGGTATGACCTACCATTTGAGGGAAAATCGTCGAGCTGCGAGACCAGGTTTTAATAACCTTTTTCTCGTTGTTTTTGTTCATCTCTTCAACTCTTTTTAAGAGTCTTTCTTCCACGTAAGGTCCTTTTTTCAATGATCTGCTCATTTAATTACCTCCTTTCAGAACTATTTCTTTCTTTTTCTTACAATGTATTTATCCGAGCTTTTGTTTTTCTTTCTGGTTTTGTATCCCAATGCCGGCTTGCCCCATGGCGTAGATGGCCCCGGTCTTCCAATAGGAGCCCTACCTTCACCACCACCATGTGGGTGGTCGTTGGGGTTCATTACAGATCCTCTTACAGTAGGTCTGATTCCCATGTGCCTTTTTCTTCCCGCTTTACCGATTCTTACGTTTGAGTGGTCCATGTTTCCAACTTGTCCTATAGTCGCTCTACATTCAAGTCTAACCATTCTCATCTCACCGGATGGCAGTCTAAGTATGGCATAGTTGTTTTCCTTTGCCATCAACTGGGCGTAAGCTCCTGCCGACCTTGCCATTTGTCCGCCTTTTCCAGCCTTAAGTTCTATGTTGTGCACGATAGTACCTACAGGTATGTTCGCAAGAGGCAGCGCATTTCCTACTTTAATATCTGCATTTACTCCAGACTCTACGTAGTCACCATCTTTCAAGTTTAAAGGCGATATGATGTATCTTTTTTCTCCGTCTGCATAAGATAGCAATGCGATATTCGCGCTTCTGTTTGGATCATACTCAATACCGGCAACTTTTGCTTTGATACCATCTTTGTTTCTTTTGAAATCTATGATTCTATATTTTCTTTTTTCTCCGCCGCCTTTGTGACGAACAGTGATTTTTCCGTTTGCATTTCTTCCTGCCGTATTTTTCAACGGTTGTAAAAGAGATTTCTCAGGCGTGCTTTTTGTGACTTCTTCAAAAGTGTTCACGCTCATGTTTCTTCTACCTGCGGAAGTTGGTTTATATACCTTAATACCCATTTCACTTTACCTCCTTTTTACGTCGAGACGATTTGCACTAAGATTAGATTCCTTCGAAAAATTCAATTCCCTTGCTGTCAGGAGCAAGTTTTACGATTGCTTTTTTCCAGTTCGCTCTTCTTCCCGCATATCGACCCATTCTTTTTATCTTGCCGATTCTATTCATTGTATAAACTTTTTCTACCTTTACTCCGAAAATCTTTTCAACAGCATCCTTGATTTGGATTTTGTTTGCATCTTTTTTGACTTTGAATGTGTATTTGTTCTCACTCATGTCATCCATGCTTTTTTCAGTAACGATAGGCTTCAAAATTATATCTTGAGGGCTAAGCATTATGCGTACACCTCCTCTATTTTCTCTACTGAATCCTTTGTAGCAACCAAAAAGTCATAGTTTAAAAGATCATATACGTTAATGGTTTCTACAGTGGCTGTTTTCACTCCCGGAAGATTCCTCGCCGATTTATAAACATTCTCGTCAATGCTTCCCATAAGGATAAGCGCTTTTTTTCCGACTTTTATGTTTTCAAGCACAGTAGCCATTTCCTTTGTTTTTGGAGTTTCCATACTTAACGCGTCCAATACCAATAGCTCGTTTTCTGCAACTTTCGCCGATAAAACGGATTTTATCGCCAGTCTGTTCATCTTCTTGTTAACCTTCTGGCTGTAGTCTCTTGGCTTTGGAGCAAAAATGACCCCGCCACCCTTCCAAAGGGGCGATCTGATGGAACCAGCTCTCGCTCGACCTGTTCCCTTTTGTCTCCACGGCTTTCTTCCACCGCCTCGAACTTCAGAACGAGTTTTTGTAGACTGAGTCCCTTGTCTCTTGTTGGCAAGTTGAGCTACTACGACCTGGTGCACGACCGCTTCGTTTGGCTCAATGCCGAATATATCGTCTTTCAAAGCTATTTCTTCTACTTTTTCACCTTTTACGTTAATTACATCAATTTTAGGCATTTGTTATCCTCCTTTCCGATATTACTTTTTCACCGTTTGCTTAATAGTTACCAAACTGCCTCTGATTCCCGGAACCGCACCTTTAACCAACAATAGGTTTCTGTCTGCGTCCACTTTTACAACTTCTAGGTTTTGTACAGTCACAGTTACATTACCCATTTGCCCGGGAAGCTTTTTGCCCTTGAATACTCTTGAAGGACTTGAAGAAGCGCCCATTGATCCTGGGGATCTATGATATTTGGAACCGTGTTTCATCGGTCCTCTTGATTGATTGTGCCTTTTGATTACGCCGGCAAATCCTTTACCCTTCGAAGTTCCGCTCACATCGATCTTGTCTCCGTCAGCAAAAACAGCAGCAGTAACATCTTGCCCTACCTGATATTCAGATGCGTTGTCTACTCTGAATTCCTTTAAAACCTTCTTGTATTCAAGCTCGTTCTTGTCAAAATGTCCTTTCATTGGACTGTTGACCTTCTTCTCCTTGATTTGTCCATAACCCAGCTGAATGCTGTTGTAACCATCTGTTTCTTCGCTTTTAACCTGCACAATCTTGCAAGGTCCTGCTTCTACAACAGTTACCGGAATCAGCTTTCCACTTTCGTCGAAAACCTGAGTCATGCCTACCTTTTTTCCAATAATAACTTTCTCCATTGTTGCACCTCCTAATAATTAGCGGATTGCCTTATGCAATCATAATCTCCATTACAGTTTGATTTCGATGTCTACACCAGCCGGCAAGTCGAGACGCATAAGCGCGTCCACAGTCTTTGGCGTCGGGTTTAGGATGTCGATCAATCTCTTATGGGTTCTCATCTCAAATTGTTCTCTAGAATCTTTGTATTTGTGAACCGCCCTAAGGATCGTGATGATTTCCTTTTCTGTTGGAAGCGGCACAGGTCCTGAAACCCCTGCTCCAGTTCTCTTTGCGGTTTCAACAATTTTTTTAGCCGATTGATCCAATACCTTGTGATCATAAGCTTTAAGTCTGATTCTGATCTTTTGTTTTGCCATACCTAAATTTCCCTCCTTACATTTTCTTAGGTACGACCAGGTACCTTCGAACACTCTTCCGGGTGTTCTGTATTTTTTAAAATACACTTTGGTATCTGTCGCCCGATTTGCAATCTGGACATACTCCGAGAAAATTTCCTCATGGGATAAGCAACCTTCCTCTTCATCGCATAAAGTCACAGCTTAAATATTATACCCCATATTTCAAGTAATCTCAATAGATTTGCGTTTTTTTGTTGCTGTTTTTTTTGTTTTTTTGATGTTTTTTTGTAGGTTCTTTTATCGCTAATATAAGGGCGCCCTATGGGCGCCCCTCATCATTCCATGGATTACTCCATGATTTCTGCTACTACTCCGGCTCCTACTGTTCTTCCACCTTCTCTGATGGCAAATCTTAGTCCTTCTTCTACCGCGATTGGCGTGATCAGTTGGATTTCCATTGTAATGTTGTCTCCAGGCATTACCATCTCTACGCCTTCTCCAAGCTCGATGATTCCTGTTACGTCTGTAGTTCTAAAGTAGAACTGTGGTCTGTATCCGTTGAAGAATGGAGTGTGTCTTCCACCCTCTTCTTTTGTAAGTACATAAACTTCAGCTTTGAATTTTGTGTGTGGGTTGATTGTTCCGGGCTTTGCCAGTACTTGACCTCTTTCGATCTCGCTTCTGTCAACTCCTCTTAAAAGCGCTCCGATGTTATCTCCGGCTACCGCTTGATCTAGAAGCTTTCTGAACATCTCAACTCCTGTTACTACTACTTTTCTTCTCTCTTCGCTAAGTCCGATGATCTCTACTTCCTCACCAACCTTGACAACTCCTCTTTCCACTCTTCCTGTTGCTACAGTTCCTCTACCGGTGATTGAGAATACGTCCTCTACCGGCATCAAGAATGGCTTGTCTGTGTCTCTTACTGGCTCAGGAATATATCCATCTACTTCTTTCATAAGCTCTACTACCTTTTCAGCCCACTCGCCTTCAGGATCTTCCAATGCTTTAAGGGCGCTTCCCACTACGATTGGAGTGTCATCTCCAGGGAATTCGTACTCGTTAAGAAGCTCTCTTACTTCCATTTCTACAAGCTCTAATAGCTCTTCGTCATCTACCATGTCTGCTTTGTTAAGGAATACTACGATATATGGTACCCCTACCTGTCTTGAAAGAAGGATGTGCTCTCTTGTCTGAGGCATTGGGCCGTCAGCCGCGCTTACTACCAAGATAGCTCCGTCCATCTGTGCTGCTCCTGTGATCATGTTCTTTACGTAATCGGCATGTCCAGGGCAGTCTACGTGTGCGTAATGTCTCGCGTCTGTCTCGTACTCAACGTGTGCTGTAGAAATCGTGATTCCTCTTTCTCTTTCTTCCGGCGCTTTGTCGATGTTGTCGAATGCTACCGCTGCACCTGTTCCATACTTCTTGTTCATTACTGTCGTTATCGCTGCTGTCAACGTAGTCTTACCGTGGTCTACGTGTCCTATTGTTCCGATATTTACGTGGGGTTTAGTTCTTTCAAATTTAGCTTTTCCCATTTCTGTTTCCTCCTTTAAAAAATTATTATTTTTTGCCTTCCATTATCTTTTCGGCAACGCTCTTAGGTACTTCTTCGTAGTGGCTGAACTGGTACGAGTATACGCCTCGGCCTTGAGTCTTGCTTCTTAGGTCTGTTGCATATCCAAACATTTCGCTCAATGGCACAAAGCCTCTTATTACTTGAACGTTTCCTCTAGGATCCATGCCTTCAATACGTCCTCTTCTTGAGTTAAGGTCTCCTATTACATCTCCCATGTAATCTTCAGGCACAGTGATTTCAATCTTGAAGATCGGCTCTAGGATTACCGGATTTGCTTTTTTACAGCCTTCCTTAAATGCCATCGATCCTGCAATCTTAAATGCCATCTCCGATGAGTCGACTTCGTGGTAAGAACCATCTACAAGGGTAGCTCTGAAGTCCAAAACAGGATATCCTGCCAAAACACCGTTTTCCATTGCTTCCTGTATGCCTTGATCAACTGGACCAATGTACTCTTTAGGTATGGAACCTCCAACAACCTTGTTGACGAATTCGTATCCTTCGCCGGGCTCTCTAGGTTCAAGTTCAATCCATACATGTCCGTACTGACCTCTACCACCGGATTGTCTTGCAAATTTGCCTTCCACCTTGACAGCTTTTCGAATTGTTTCTCTGTAAGCTACCTGAGGCTTTCCAACGTTTGCTTCGACTTTAAATTCTCTAAGCATCCTGTCTACGATTATGTCAAGATGAAGCTCGCCCATTCCTGAAATTATAGTCTGTCCTGTTTCAGGATCGGTAAACGTCTTGAATGTAGGATCTTCTTCAGCAAGTTTCTGGAGAGCTATGCTCATTTTGTCCTGTCCCGATTTTGTCTTAGGCTCTATGGCCACTGATATTACAGGCTCAGGGAATTCCATAGACTCAAGTATCACTGGGTTGGAATCTACGCAAAGAGTGTCTCCCGTAGTCGTATCCTTAAGTCCTACCGCAGCAGCGATGTCTCCGGTATAAACCTTGTCTATTTCTTCTCTGTGATTGGCATGCATTTGAAGTATACGACCGATTCTTTCCTTTTTACCTTTTGTAGAGTTGAAAACGTAAGATCCGGAGTTAAGCACGCCTGAATATACTCTAAAGAAAGCAAGCTTTCCAACAAAGGGGTCAGTCATGATCTTGAATGCAAGCGCCGAGAAAGGACCGTTGTCATCTGCTTTTCTTTCAATTTCTTCTTCTGTTTTAGGATCGATCCCCTTGATTGCAGGGACATCCAATGGTGAAGGCATATAAGCCACAACTGCATCTAGCATCGGCTGAACGCCTTTGTTCTTGTATGAAGACCCGCAAAGAACCGGAATCATGCTAACAGCCACAGTTGCTTTTCTGATAGCTCTAGCGATTTCTTCAGCGCTTATTTCTTCGCCCTCAAGGTATTTCATCATTAGTTCTTCATCGTAATCAGATACAGCTTCAAGAAGCTTTTCTCTGTATTCCTCTGCAAGCTCCGTCATATCTTCAGGAATTTGCACTACTTCGACTTCTTTTCCCTCGTCATCTTTATAGATGATCGCATTCATTTGAACCAGATCAACCAGCCCAAGGAATGTATCTTCTTTTCCGATTGGAAGTTGTATAGGCACAGCATTCGCGCCGAGTCTTTCTTTCATCATATCAATAACATTGTAAAAATCCGCACCTAAAATATCCATTTTGTTTACATAGGCCATTCTAGGAACTTTGTATTTGTCGGCTTGTCGCCATACTGTTTCTGACTGAGGCTCAACCCCACCTTTTGCACAGAATACTGCAACTGATCCATCAAGCACACGCAGTGATCGTTCAACTTCAACCGTGAAGTCAACGTGTCCTGGTGTATCTATGATGTTTACCCTATGATTCTTCCACTGACAAGTAGTAGCGGCAGAGGTAATTGTAATACCTCTTTCCTGCTCCTGCTCCATCCAGTCCATCTGGGAAGCTCCTTCGTGAGTTTCTCCGATTTTATGAATCCTTCCGGAATAATACAATATTCTTTCGGTAGTGGTGGTTTTGCCTGCATCAATATGAGCCATAATTCCGATGTTTCTAGTCATTTCCAAACTAAATTCTCTTGACACAGTCTCCATCCTCTCTTAATACAAGAAACTAATCGTCTCTTTTTACCATCTATAATGTGCGAAAGCCTTGTTTGCTTCTGCCATTTTGTGAGTATCTTCTTTTTTCTTCACTGCCGCACCTGCACTGTTGATAGCATCCAACAGTTCAGCTGACAATCTTGCTTGCATTGTCTTTTCGTTTCTTGCTCTTGAATACCTTACAAGCCATCTAAGTCCTAGAGCTTGTCTTCTTTCAGGTCTGATTTCAATCGGAACCTGGTAAGTCGCTCCACCTACTCTTCTTGCTTTAACCTCAAGTACAGGCATGATGTTGTTCAACGCCTCTTCAAAAACTTCCAATGCTTCTCTGCCTGTTTTTTCGGCAACTGTATCGAATGCTCCATATACAATTCTCTGAGCTACTCCTTTTTTGCCGTCAAGCATAATGTTATTAACAAGTTTTGTTACCAAAACGCTATTGTACAGCGGATCTGGCAATACTTCTCTTTTTGGTACTGGTCCTTTTCTTGGCACTTTGCTTCCCTCCTTAATAATAAATTATTCATCGGTACTCGACTCGTCTAGTGCGCCGTCGTGCGTAATATCTATTTGTATATTATAAACACTGTCTATAATTCATAGTTATTGCACAATTATTTCTTTGTGGCTTTTGCACCGTACTTTGATCGAGCTTGTTGTCTGTTTTGCACTCCAGCAGTATCCAATGCTCCCCTGATGATTTTGTATCTAACACCAGGAAGGTCTTTGACTCTTCCACCTTTGATCAAAACGACGCTATGTTCCTGCAGGTTATGTCCGATTCCCGGAATGTATGCAGTAACCTCAGTTCCGTTTGTAAGTCTTACCCTAGCGATTTTTCTAAGCGCAGAGTTAGGCTTTTTAGGCGTAGTAGTTCTTACAGCTGTACAAACACCTCTCTTTTGAGGGTTGTTCTTGAGCGCAGGAGAGTCTGATTTGTATTCAACCTTTTCTCTTCCCTTTTTTACAAGCTGACTAATAGTTGGCATTTTTGTGTTGCACCTCCTTTTATTTTTATATATATAAGGCACTTAGCCTAATATCCGCAAAAACGGCCCCCTCTGTTGATGGAGGGGGAGTAAATAGCACTGACTATTCTTTTAGTAGGGCCGCAGCTGCAGTTTTTCTTTCAATGCCGCATGCCTGCCCCAAGTCTTCCATACTATCTACATAAATTATTTCAACATTGTTGTTTTTACAAGCGCTTTCCACTTCATCAGTGATGTGGCCGTCTGCATCTTTCGCCAAATAAACCAGCCTGGCTTCGTTGGCTTTAACAGTTTTTACAGTCTGTCTCGTGCCTACGACGACAATGCCTGCCTTAAGCTCATCGAGCATGATGTTTCCTCCTTTTGATGATCCAAGGATGCGCTAATAAATTTTATCACTAGCGCATCCCCCTGTCAACTATTTTATAGATCATCTATAATCACGTCTGAGATGTCAATTTCATCTATGGTTTCCGCTAAAGCGTCAATTTCGCCTTCTGACTCCTCGTCGTCAAGCTCAACTTCCCTGTATTTCTTTACTCCCGTTCCAGCAGGAACAAGTTTTCCAATGATTACATTTTCCTTGAGTCCTATTAGCGGATCCACCTTACCTTTGATGGCAGCATCCGTAAGAACTCTGGTAGTCTCCTGGAACGATGCCGCAGACAGGAACGAATCAGTTGCCAAAGAGGCTTTCGTTATACCCATAAGAACTCTAGAAGCGGTCGCTGGCTCCAAACCTTCAGCGATTGCTCTTTCATTTTCTTCTTCAAATGCAAATATATCTACAAGGCTTCCCGGAAGCAGTTCAGTTTCTCCGGATTCTTCCACTTTTACCTTCCTAAGCATCTGCCTGGCAATCAGTTCAATGTGCTTATCGCTGATATGTACTCCTTGGAGTCTGTATACCTTTTGAACTTCCTGAAGAATGTACTTTTGAACTCCTCCTATGCCTTTAATGCTTAGTATGTCGTTGGGATTGATGGACCCGTCGGTGATCTCATCACCAGCTTCGATTAGGTCACCGTCCCGAACCTTAAGTCTCGATCCATATGGAATGAGGTAGACTTTTTCTTCGGCATCGCCTAAAATGGCCAGTTCCTTTTTCTTCTTGGTTTCCCTCAGCTCAACTTTACCATCGATTTCCGAAATGATCGCAAGACCTTTAGGTTTCCGAGCCTCAAAAAGCTCCTCGACCCTTGGAAGACCTTGAGTTATATCATCCGCACTCGCTACGCCACCGGTATGGAATGTACGCATCGTAAGCTGAGTCCCCGGCTCCCCGATTGACTGAGCCGCGATTATGCCTACTGCTTCTCCAGTTTGAACAGGCTCCCAAGTCGTAAGGTCCACACCATAGCATCTGGCACAAACACCGACTCTTGATTGGCAGTTAGTTATGGAGCGTATGTTTACTTCCTTGATCCCCAGTTTCTCAATGTGCACCGACATCTTCTTGGTTATGATCGTATTTGCCTCAACCAACACTTCTCCCGTCTCAGGATTCTTGATGTCTTCAAAGGCGTACCTTCCCGCAATTCTGTCTTTCAGTGTTTCTATTATCTCCCCATTGTCGTCTATATCCTTTGCAATATAGCCTTTTGTGGTTCCACAATCGTCTTCTTTTATTATTACATCCTGACTGACATCTACAAGCCTTCTCGTCAGGTAACCGGAGTCTGCCGTTCTAAGTGCTGTATCAGCAAGGCCTTTTCTTGCACCGTGTGTGGATATGAAAAACTCAAGCACGTTAAGCCCTTCTCTAAAGTTTGATCTGATAGGAAGCTCGATAATCTTTCCTGACGGGCTGGCCATCAGACCACGCATTCCAGCAAGCTGTCTTATCTGGTTCTTGCTTCCTCTGGCTCCTGAATTAGCCATCATGTTGATAGGATTAAGGGGATCTAAGTGCTCCATTAAAGCATCTGTAACATGGTCAGTGGTGTTATTCCATATTTCGATAACCTTCTCGTATCTTTCATCTTCAGAAATCAAACCTCTTCTAAAGAGTTTCTGAACTTTGTCGACTTCCACTTCCGCGGCTGCAAGTAGCTCAGGTTTTTTTGAGGGGACCTCCATATCGCTTACACCTACGGTTATGGCTCCGATAGTAGAGTAATGGAAACCCATCCTCTTTATGTTGTCCAATACTATAGATGTTTTTGTAGGTCCGTGTTTTTCATAGCATTTTTCGACTATCTCCGACAATACCTTCTTATCTACCGTAGTATCTATCTCCAGGTCGAATTCATCATCAAATGTTTCTCTTTCCACAAAACCGAGATCCTGTGGTATTATTTCGTTGAACAAGAATCTGCCCACCGTGCTTTCGATCAACCTTGAGTGTTTCTTTCCGTCAATCTCCTTGGTTATTCTAACCTTGACCATAGAATGAAGGGTTACTACTTTATTATTATAAGCCATTTCCATTTCTTCTAGATCTGCAAATACCTTGCCTTCGCCTTCTGCACCGTCGATTGATATTGTAAGGTAGTAGGAACCGAGTATCATATCCTGGGTAGGGCTGATTACCGGACTTCCATCCTGGGGCTTGAGAATATTATTCGCTGCAAGCATCAAGAATCTGGCTTCCGCCTGAGCTTCTACAGACAAAGGAACGTGCACCGCCATCTGATCTCCGTCGAAATCCGCATTGTAAGCGGTGCAGACCAATGGGTGAAGCTTAATCGCCCTGCCTTCTACCAGCACCGGTTCAAAAGCCTGTATTCCAAGTCTATGAAGTGTCGGAGCACGATTTAGAAGTACTGGGTGCTCTCTGATGACTTCTTCAAGCACATCCCAGACTTCAGGTCTCAGTCTTTCGACCATCCTCTTGGCGCTTTTTATGTTTTGAGCGTATTTTTTTTGCACAAGCTCTCTCATTACAAATGGCTTGAACAATTCTATTGCCATTTCCTTAGGCAATCCACACTGGTACATCTTAAGCTCAGGGCCTACTACGATTACCGATCTTCCTGAGTAGTCAACCCTTTTCCCCAAGAGATTTTGCCTAAATCTACCCTGTTTTCCTTTAAGCATGTCGCTCAATGATTTTAACGGTCTGTTTCCGGGACCGGTAACCGGTCTTCCCCTTCTTCCATTATCAATCAGAGCATCTACTGCTTCTTGAAGCATCCGTTTTTCGTTTTGAACTATTATGTCCGGAGCGTCCAGGTCCAGAAGCCTTTTCAAACGATTGTTTCTGTTTATAACCCTTCTGTACAGGTCATTAAGGTCACTGGTTGCAAATCTTCCGCCATCCAGCTGCACCATAGGCCTAAGCTCAGGCGGTATGACCGGAACGACTTCCATTATCATCCATTCCGGGTTGTTTCCGGAGGTTCTGAAAGCTTCAATAGCCTCAAGGCGCCTTACCGTACGAATCCTTTTTTGCCCGGTGCTCGTCTTAAGATCTTCTCTAAGCGTTTTTGACTCTTTTTCCAAATCAACCTGTGACAGAAGGTCTTTAACCGCCTCCGCACCAATTGAAGCCTGGAATTCGTTTCCATATTTTTCTTTGTATTCCCTATATTCTCTCTCGCTTAAAAGCTGCTTTGGAGACAAAGGGGTGTTCCCCGGATTTGTTATTACGTATGCCGCAAAGTATATTATCTTTTCCAAAGACCTTGGGGACATTTCCAGTACCAGACCCATTCTGCTGGGTATGCCCTTGAAATACCATATGTGTGAGACTGGGGCAGCAAGTTCGATATGCCCCATCCTCTCTCTTCTGACTTTGGATCTAGTTACTTCCACTCCGCAGTTTTCGCATACTATTCCCTTATATCTGACTCTTTTATATTTACCGCAATGACACTCCCAATCTTTGGTGGGTCCAAAGATTTTTTCACAAAAAAGACCTTCTTTTTCCGGCTTTAGCGTTCGGTAATTTATCGTCTCCGGTTTTTTTACTTCCCCTTTTGACCACTCTCTGATTTTTTCAGGAGAAGCCAGGCCGATTTTAATTGATTTAAAATCAAAAAATTCATTCAAGGAGCTTCTCTCCCTTCTATAATAATTTATATTCCAGATTATCCATATGATCAGATGTCAAAATCATCTTCCAAATCGTCCATCATGGTGTCTACATCGAAATCATTCTCTTCAACCTCTTCTTCGATAAAACCTTCAGGAGCTTCTTCCTCGTATTCTCTACTGATTATGTCTACCCCGAAATTATCTAAAGAATCTGGTTCGACTCTGTCCTCCTCAATTTCCAGGATGTCCTCGTTCTCACTTAGAACCGCTACATCCAAAGACAAGCTCTGAAGCTCTTTGATAAGTACTTTAAAGGACTCAGGAACACCTGGAGTTGGTATGTTTTCACCTTTTACTATCGCTTCATAGGCTTTTACCCTACCGACGACATCATCTGATTTAACCGTAAGAATCTCCTGCAGCGTATGAGCTGCCCCATAGGCTTCCAGTGCCCATACCTCCATCTCCCCAAAACGCTGACCACCGAATTGGGCTTTTCCTCCCAGTGGTTGCTGAGTTACTAGGGAGTAAGGTCCTGTAGATCTCGCATGCATCTTGTCATCTACCAAGTGATGCAGCTTAAGTATATACATGTATCCCACAGTTACGTCATTGTCAAAAGGCTCTCCTGTCCTTCCGTCGTGAAGGGTTATCTTTCCATTACGGTTGTAATCCGCCTGCTCAAGTATATCCATTATGTCATTTTCATTTGCGCCATCAAAAACAGGAGTGGCAATTTTCCATCCCAAGGCTTTTGCAGCAAGACCCAAGTGGACCTCAAGCACCTGACCGATATTCATCCTTGATGGTACTCCAAGAGGGTTTAATACTATTTCAACCGGAGTTCCATCTGGCATGAAAGGCATATCCTCTTCAGGAAGTATTCTGGATATTACACCTTTGTTCCCATGCCGACCTGCCATTTTGTCTCCTACAGAGATTTTTCTCTTGCTGGCAACATAAACCCTGACAAGCTGATTGACTCCGGGCTTTAGGTCTTCATCCTTGTTTTCTCTAGAGAACACTTTCACGTCCACCACGATACCGGATTCACCATGAGGAACTCTTAAAGACGTATCCCTGACTTCTCTGGCTTTTTCACCGAAGATAGCTCTAAGAAGCTTTTCTTCTGCCGTAAGCTCAGTTTCACCTTTTGGTGTTACCTTGCCCACCAGAATATCTTCTGAGTTTACCTCAGCTCCGATTCTGATTATTCCTCTTTCATCCAGATTCTTAAGGGCATCTTCTCCAACGTTGGGGATATCCCTTGTGATTTCTTCCGGACCAAGCTTTGTCTCTCTCGCTTCAGACTCGTATTCTTCAATATGTATTGAAGTAAAGACATCTTCTTTAACTAGCTTTTCGCTTATTAGTATGGCATCCTCGTAGTTGTAACCTTCCCATGTCATAAATGCTATGAGGATATTTCTGCCAAGAGCTATTTCACCATTGTCAGTAGATGGTCCATCGGCAAGTATCTGCCCTTTATGAACTGCCTCTCCTTTTTCAACGATAGGCCTTTGGTTGACACAGGTTCCCTGGTTGCTTCTTTTGAATTTAAGTATGGTGTATTTATCCAGCTGCTTGTCGTCTCTTCTAATGTGTATTTCGGTTGCCGTTACTTTTTCGACCACGCCTGGGTGCTTGGCAAGGACGCAAACTCCGGAATCCTTGGCTGCAGTATGCTCAATCCCCGTTCCGATAACAGGAGATTCCGGCTTCAAAAGCGGAACTGCCTGCCTTTGCATGTTCGATCCCATCAACGCTCTGTTGGCATCGTCGTTTTCAAGGAAGGGAATCATCGACGTGGCTACCGAAACAATCTGCTTGGGAGATATATCCATGTAGTCAACCTTCTCTGGGGATACTGTCACAAAGTCCCTTTTAAGTCCGGCTCTGCCTGTAACTTTATCTCTTGAAAATCTCTTATTTTCGTCCAAAGGCTCATTTGCCTGCGCTATAGTGTATTTTCCTTCTTCATCTGCAGGCAGATACACTATTTCATCGCTCACTATTCCGTCGTTGACCTTTAGGTAAGGAGCTTCTATAAAGCCGTACTCATTAACCCTTGCATATGTACTTAAAGATCCAATCAAGCCAATGTTTGGCCCCTCAGGTGTTTCTATCGGACACATTCTGCCGTAGTGGGAATGGTGAACGTCTCTAACCTCGAAACCGGCTCTTTCTCTGCTAAGCCCTCCCGGTCCTAGAGCAGAAAGCCTTCTCTTATGAGTAAGCTCAGCCAAAGGATTTGTCTGGTCCATGAACTGAGAAAGCTGGGAGCTTCCGAAAAATTCCTTCACCGAGGCATTAACAGGTCTTATGTTTATAAGGCCTTGAGGTGTTATTGCCTCATTGCCCTGTATCGTCATTCTTTCCTTAACTACTCTTTCCATCCTGGACAGACCTATTCTGAATTGGTTTTGCAAAAGCTCACCAACACTTCTAAGGCGCCTGTTGCCCAGGTGGTCTATATCGTCAATTTTGCCTATTCCATAATTAAGGCCCAAGTTGTAGCTGATAGATGCGAAGATATCCTGGATTAGAACGTGTTTTGGAATGAGCTCATCCATTCTCTTTTCAAATTCATCTTTCATTTCCTCCGGAGACTTGTCTGAACTTATGATTTCTTCCAGGACATATGAATTTACGAGTTCGTCGACCCTGTCTTTGTCGTACTCAAAAGGAAGGTTCTGCTTTGAAACATCCACAAAACCATTGCCTACTACTTTAAATTCTTTATCTTCCAATAAGATAATTACCTTGTCTATGCCGGCATTTTGTATTTCCCATGCTGTTGCCTCATCCACTATAGAGCCCGACTCGCAAATCAGCTCGCCTGTCGCCGGGTGGAAAATGTCGTCTTTGATTTTTCTTCCAGTTATCCTGCCGGCAAGAGCAAGCTTTTTGTTGAATTTAAATCTTCCGACCTTTGCCAAATCATATCTTCTAGGATCAAAAAACATGCTGTTCAGAAGAGATTCCGCACTATCTACAGTGGGAGGCTCGCCTGGTCGCAGTCTTTTATAGACCTCGAGCAATCCTTCTTCTCTGGTTTCAGTCGCATCTTTTTCAAGAGTCGCCAAAAGTCTCGTGTCCTCACCAAAATAATCCAGTATCTGAGCTCTGGTTCCAAGGCCAAAAGCTTTCAGCAATACTGAGATAGGAAGTTTTCTTGTTCGGTCAACCCTTACATATAAAATGTCATTTGAGTCCGTCTCGTACTCAAGCCAAGCGCCTCTATTTGGAATAACCTGTGATGAGTACAAAGGTTTCCCTGTCTTGTCAAGCTCTTCAGAGTGATAGGTTCCTGGAGATCTTACCAGCTGACTTACAATTACCCTTTCGGCTCCATTTATAATAAATGTGCCATTTTCGGTCATAAGTGGAAAGTCCGCCATAAAAACGCTCTGCTCTTTGACTTCAGCAGTCTCCTTGTTTATAAGTCTCACCTTTACCTTTAAAGATGTTGCATAAGTCGCATCTCTTTCCTTGCACTCCGCCTCGCTATATTTAGGCTCGCCATCCAGGCTGTAATCAATAAATTCGAGAATCAAGTTTCCCGTGTAATCCATAATCGGAGAAATATCTTGAAAGACCTCTTTCAAGCCTTTCTCCAGGAACCAGTCATAGGATCTTTTCTGAATAGCTATCAGATTTGGAATGTCCAACACTTCATTGATTTTAGAAAAGCTCATTCTGGTATTTTTACCTACTTTTACAGGATGCACCATCCTTCATTCACCCCTCGCTTATAAAGTAAAAAGCCAAAAGCCTAAGTAATTTTTTTTTATTTAATTTACTCGCTTTTGGTTGATGTTGCTATTAGTATGTTTTTATGTCATCGCAATGTTACCACATTGCGGTTGTGAAAAAATCTTTTGATGCAATTTACAATGCTATCATATCGGCTTTTCTTTGTCAATAGAATTTCATCATTTTTGCGGTCCGAATCTTTTTCTGAACATAAAAATAAGCGGGTTTACACCCGCTCATCTGATATATCAAAATTATTTAACTTCTACAGATCCGCCAACTTCTTCAACTTTAGCTTTGATTTGCTCAGCTTCTTCTTTGCTAGCAGCTTCTTTGATTGCTTTAGGAGCATTGTCTACCAATTCTTTTGCTTCTTTAAGACCAAGACCTGTAAGCTCTCTTACAACCTTGATTACTTTAATTTTTTGGTCTCCCGCAGAAGTCAACACTACGTCAAACTCAGTTTTTTCTTCTGCTTCTTCAGCAGCAGCCGCCGCCGGAGCAGCAGCCATTGCTACAGGAGCAGCTGCGCTTACGCCGAACTCTTCTTCAAGAGCCTTTACCAATTCAGATAGTTCCAATACAGTCATATTTTTTACTTCTTCGATCATTTGAGTTACTTTTTCACTTGCCATTTTTATAAACCTCCGTTTTATTTTCTTTTTAGTTTTTTTGTTTTCACCTTGAATAATTAAGCTGTAGCTTCTTTTTGTTCCTGGACTTGGTTAAGCACTCTTGCCAGACCACTGATATTCGCTTGAAGAACTCCAACGAATCCTGCAATGGGAGCATTCAAGCCGCCAAGTACTTTCGCCACAAGAACTTCTTTCGGCGGTAGATCTGCAAGGTCTTTAATCTCTTCTGCAGAGATAATCTTTCCTCCTACCAAACCACCTTTTACTTCCATGGCCTTGTGTTTCTTGGAAAATTCCATTACGATCTTTGCAGCCGCAACCGGATCTTCATTGCTGAATGCAACCGCCGTAGGTCCGGTCAAATGCTCCATTAAGCCTTCATTGCCGGTTTCTTTTGCTGCAAATCTCATCATTGTGTTTTTATATACTTTGTAGTCAACCGATTCTTTTCTTGCAATGCTTCTGAACTCATCAAGCTCTTCAACATTCAGTCCACGGTAGTCTACCAAGACAACACTTTGAGCACTCTGAAACTTCTCAACTATCTCTTTTACCACTTCTGCTTTTAAATCTCTGTTTGACACTATTGTCCACCTCCTTATATAAACTCCACCCTATCAATAAAAAAACTCTCTCTGCGCCGAGGCATACAAAGAGAGCATGAATTCATACTTTAATGTATAACCTCGATAGGGTATTAAGCTTGCGCACCTATTGTCTTCGGTTGAATCTTTATTTTAAATCACATGAATTGTATCATCACGCAATAAGCTTGTCAAGTTTTATTATATCTTCGCAGGGTTGATTTTTATTCCAGGTCCCATTGTGCTTGTAATGGTAACGCTTCGGAAGTAAGTTCCTTTTGAAGATGCAGGCTTGGCTTTTTTTATTGCATCTAGCAGTACGCTCAAGTTCTCGTTAAGCTGCTCTTGAGTAAAAGAAGCTTTTCCTACCGGAACGTGGATGATGTTGGTCTTGTCCAGTCTGTACTCAACCTTACCTGCTTTGATATCGGAAACAGCTTTTGCAACTTCAAAAGTTACTGTTCCTGATTTTGGGTTTGGCATAAGCCCTTTTGGTCCAAGTACTCTTCCTAGTCTTCCTACAACTCCCATCATGTCAGGTGTTGCAACGACCACATCGAAGTCAAACCAGTTTTCTTTTGTAATTTTTTCTACCATATCTTCAGCGCCTACATAATCAGCACCCGCCTGAGTAGCCTCAGTCGCTTTGTCACCTTTGGCAAAAACCAAGACTTTTACGCTTTTTCCTGTTCCATGTGGAAGCACGATCGCTCCACGGACTTGTTGGTCCGCGTGTCTTGAGTCTACGCCAAGTTTTATGTGAGCTTCAACAGTCTCATCAAATTTAGCTGTAGCTGTCTTTTTTACCGACTCGACTGCTTCGTCTAAATCATATAGCTTTTGTCTGTCTACAAGCTTGATTTTTTCTTGGTAATTCTTTCCTCTTTTCATAATTCCCTCCTCGTGGTATTAGCGGATATTCCTCCCACTTTGTTTTACTCTTCTACAACTACGCCCATGCTTCTTGCAGTTCCCACGATCATTCTCATCGCTGATTCAACTGAAGACGCGTTTAGGTCAGGCATTTTAAGCTCAGCAATCTCTCTTACCTTGTCTTGGCTTATGGTCGCCACCTTTTGCTTGTTTGGCACTCCTGAACCGCTTTCTATTCCAACTGCCTTTTTTATAAGAACAGCAGCCGGCGGAGTTTTAGTGATGAAACTGAAAGTTCTGTCTTGGTACACAGTAATTACTACCGGTATGATCATTCCCGCTTCATTGGCGGTTTTTGCGTTGAACTCCTTGCAAAATCCCATGATGTTTACACCGTGCTGACCCAATGCAGGTCCAACTGGCGGTGCCGGTGTAGCTTTGCCTGCAGGTATTTGCAGCTTTATCAATCCTATAACTTTTTTAGCCATGTCTTTTACACCTCCCTGTGTGTCTGGTTATTTGTTTATCTTTTATCCCATGAAATTCATGGACTAAAATTTTGCCACTTGGGTAAACTCCAGTTCTGCCGGGGTTTCCCTGCCGAACATGGATATGTTTACTTTCACTTTTTGTTTCTCGTGGTTAATTTCTTCCACTATGCCTGCAAAACCTTCCAATGGTCCGTCTTGAACCTTGACGTTGTCTCCAACCTTCAAGTCTATTTGAGGAAGCTTTTCCTTGATGCCCATACTCTTAAGCTCGTTTTTTGACAAAGGCACCGGTTTTGAGGCAGGTCCTACGAAGCCGGTAACTCCACGTGTGTTCCTAACCACATACCAAGACTCGTCTGTCATTATCATCTTCACTAGTATATAACCCGGGAAAACTTTCTTTTGACTTACTTTCCTCTTGCCGTTTTTAATTTCTTCTACATCCTGCATTGGAACGCAAACCTCAAAAATTTGATCCTGCATATTCCTGTTTTCGACAGCCGCCTCTATATTGGCTTTGACCTTGTTTTCGTATCCGGAATATGTATGCGCGACATACCATTTCGCTTCTTCAATTTGATTCATATAAACTAACCCTCTTTATCTTATGATCAATGCCAGCAATCCACCCAAACCCGCGTCAATAACATATACAATCAACGTCAAAATAAAGACGATGCCCAAAACAACGGATGTGTGCTGCATCAATTCATTTTTTGTAGGCCATGTCACTTTTTTAAGTTCAGCCCCGACACCTTTTACAAAGGCAGTGAATCTTTTGATCAGTCCGGGTTTTTTAACTTTTTCTTTTCTTACTTCTTTTTCGCTTTTAGCCATTCTTTCACTTCCCTATACTAAAAATAAGGTTTCTTATTTTGTTTCCTTGTGTGATGTGTGCTTTTTGCAAAACTTGCAGTACTTGCTCATCTCAAGTCTTTCAGGGTCATTTTTTTTGTTTTTCATAGTATGATAATTTCTTTGCTTGCATTCTGTACAAGCCAAAGTGACTTTCACTCTCATGACGACACCTCCTACTTTTTATAAAACATCCTTTTATCTTTGTCCTTTTTAAGGCGCACTAACCCAATTCTGATTGTACTAATAAAAAATATCACAATTGATATGCCCTGTCAATATAATTTTCTTCAACTAAAAAAAGGCCCAAAGCCCTTTTCTCATAAGACAGCTTAGTCATTATACCACAACCTGCGACTTAAGAAAACTCTTTTTGAAGTTTTTTTATAGGTTCTTTTATCGCTAATATAAGGGCGCCCTATGGGCGCCCCTCATCATTCCATGGATTACTCCATGATTTCTGCTACTACTCCGGCTCCTACTGTTCTTCCACCTTCTCTGATGGCAAATCTTAGTCCTTCTTCTACCGCGATTGGCGTGATCAGTTGGATTTCCATTGTAATGTTGTCTCCAGGCATTACCATCTCTACGCCTTCTCCAAGCTCGATGATTCCTGTTACGTCTGTAGTTCTAAAGTAGAACTGTGGTCTGTATCCGTTGAAGAATGGAGTGTGTCTTCCACCCTCTTCTTTTGTAAGTACATAAACTTCAGCTTTGAATTTTGTGTGTGGGTTGATTGTTCCGGGCTTTGCCAGTACTTGACCTCTTTCGATCTCGCTTCTGTCAACTCCTCTTAAAAGCGCTCCGATGTTATCTCCGGCTACCGCTTGATCTAGAAGCTTTCTGAACATCTCAACTCCTGTTACTACTACTTTTCTTCTCTCTTCGCTAAGTCCGATGATCTCTACTTCCTCACCAACCTTGACAACTCCTCTTTCCACTCTTCCTGTTGCTACAGTTCCTCTACCGGTGATTGAGAATACGTCCTCTACCGGCATCAAGAATGGCTTGTCTGTGTCTCTTACTGGCTCAGGAATATATCCATCTACTTCTTTCATAAGCTCTACTACCTTTTCAGCCCACTCGCCTTCAGGATCTTCCAATGCTTTAAGGGCGCTTCCCACTACGATTGGAGTGTCATCTCCAGGGAATTCGTACTCGTTAAGAAGCTCTCTTACTTCCATTTCTACAAGCTCTAATAGCTCTTCGTCATCTACCATGTCTGCTTTGTTAAGGAATACTACGATATATGGTACCCCTACCTGTCTTGAAAGAAGGATGTGCTCTCTTGTCTGAGGCATTGGGCCGTCAGCCGCGCTTACTACCAAGATAGCTCCGTCCATCTGTGCTGCTCCTGTGATCATGTTCTTTACGTAATCGGCATGTCCAGGGCAGTCTACGTGTGCGTAATGTCTCGCGTCTGTCTCGTACTCAACGTGTGCTGTAGAAATCGTGATTCCTCTTTCTCTTTCTTCCGGCGCTTTGTCGATGTTGTCGAATGCTACCGCTGCACCTGTTCCATACTTCTTGTTCATTACTGTCGTTATCGCTGCTGTCAACGTAGTCTTACCGTGGTCTACGTGTCCTATTGTTCCGATATTTACGTGGGGTTTAGTTCTTTCAAATTTAGCTTTTCCCATTTCTGTTTCCTCCTTCGCATCTAAAATATAATTATTTTAACACTTCCGTGTGTTTTACAAGTGGAGCCCATAATCGGATTTGAACCGATGACCCCCACCTTACCATGGTGGTGCTCTACCTACTGAGCTATATGGGCTTGTTATGGTGGTGGGAGATGGATTCGAACCATCGAAGGCTGAGCCAACAGATTTACAGTCTGCCCCCTTTGGCCACTCGGGAACCCCACCAATTTAAAATCGCTACTACATGATACTAAAATTGTTTTGTGGTGTCAATTGTTTGTACAAGTTTTTTCTCAATATTTTGTGTCTCTCAGTGTATCTATCTTTTTCCTGATTCTTTGAAGGGCATTGTCGATGGATTTATGCTCTTTTTTCAGCTGTTCACTCATCTCTGAATAGTTCTTTCCCTCCATATAAAGCTTCAAGACTTTTCGTTCAAAATTGCTTAGCCTCTCATTTATGATTAGCTCAACATCCAATATTTCCTCATTCCCAAGCACTACAGTCTCTGGCTCAGAAACTTTTGACATTCTCAGGACATCTCCCAACACTGCTCCATTTTCTCCGTCGAATACGGGATAATCAAATGACACGTAGCTGTTAAGGGGGGCGTGCTTATGCCTGTTTGCCTTCTTTATCGCTCCAATTAGCTGCCTTTGTACGCAAAGATCCGCAAACACCTTGAAGCTCGCCTGGCGATCTGCCTTGTAGTCCTTCACTGCCTTGCAAAGACCTATCATCCCTTCCTGGACCAAATCATCCTTGTCCCCTCCTGCTAGATAATAGCTTCTTGCCTTGATTTTTACCATCTTTTTATACCTTAAGGCCAGTACCGACATGGCTTTCTTATCGCCCTTTTGCGCAATTTCCACCAGCCTTTCGTCAGATGTCCCATCTGAAATTTCCAAAATAGTTTCATAAACCGATTCCTCATGGCTCATTGGCACGATCTCCTCTCAATGTCTAATCTTGATCGGGGTCCCTTATGATTTTTTTCAATTTCTCAATGGTGTCCCCATCAATGCTTTTGAACAAATGATTCCTATCGGCTTCAGATTCCATTTTGACTTTTTTCAAATTGGAGCTTAATGAAAACTCCATTTCCTTTTCCAGCTCCCTGGCACTCATTCGACTGCCTCCGGCTGATACTACCATTCTCTGAAGCATAAAGTCGGAAGTGGCTACCGTCACTTCGTGCACGGGGTTCAAGTCGTACATGAACTTCTCGATATAGCTGTCCGCTGTTTGATTTTTACCCGAATAGACCACTTTAACTCCGCTTTTTTCTTCTTCCTTAACCATTTCGTCGTTATTATATGCGTCAAACACCACAATTGCACTGTAATTCATAATCTTCGCATAGCTTTGTATCATACCAACCAAAGCTTCCCTTGCGTCTTCAAGGCTATAGGAGAGTATCTCTTTTAATCTTTCCCAGTCATTGATTATGTTGTAGCCATCAACGACAAGGTAGTGCTTTCGAAGCCCCAACTTTTCAGCCTTCCCTTCTCTGCCTTGCCGATTCGCTTAGTAGTATCCCCGCCGCCACAGAAGCGTTTAACGAGCCTATTTCACCATACATCGGAATGGACACGCTAAAATCGCATTCCTCTTGGACAAGCCTGCTTATTCCTTTTCCCTCGCTGCCTATGACAAGGGCTAAAGGTCCCTTGAGATTGCTTTTATAATAAATGTCTCCGGAAGGCTCGGCCCCTGCTATCCAAACCCCTTGTTTTTTAAGGTCTTTCAATGTCTGAGTCAAGTTCGTCACTTTAGATACCATCATATGCTCTGCCGCTCCTGCAGATGACTTTACCGCAATAGGGCTTAAATCTACAGATCTGTTTTTCGAAATTATAATCCCATGAGCTCCACAGGCATCTGCCGTCCTTATTATCGCTCCGAAATTGTGAGGGTCGGTCAGCTGGTCTAAAACCACGATCAAAGGGTCTTCGCCTTTGCTCTTTGCCTTTTGTATGATCTCCTCAGGTTCGTAATATGAAAAATTTGTAGCTATGGCTATTATCCCTTGGTGATTGCCCGTCTTTGTCGAATAATCCAGCTTCTTTCTATCTACAAACTGGATCTTTATCTTTTGTTCCTTTGCAAGATCGAAAACCTCGGTATTTCCGGTTTCGCGACGCCCTTTTGCCACCATGATTTTTTCTATGGTGACCCCTGACTTAAGCGCTTCTAAAATTGGATTTTTCCCTTCTATCTGTCGCACGTCTCTTTCAGGTCTGTCAGATCCCTGCTTCCTTGCATCCTTGTTTTGGTCATCCTCATAATTTTTATTGTCCCGTTTTTTCGGACCTTGTTTTTCCCTCATCATCATCTCATCCTTAAAGGTTCTTGAATTTTTTTCTTATTTCTTTTATTTTTCCGCAAGTCATCGGACCCTCTGGACAAGGTCCTTTAACACAGTTTGGACCAGCATTTTTAAAGATTAACGGCGCTGCGTCTCTCGCAAGCTTCAGCATCTGAGTTGCCAGCTCTCTGATTTCCCATTGAGCCCTTTCGCAGCACCTATGGTTGAAAAAGTGTAAAAGCTCCCTTGCATTCATAGTAGCTATGATTTTTGTCTCGCAGGCATTGGGTAAAACATATCTCGCATCTTCTATAGCTGTTTTCTCAGCCTTGTTCTTTGCAGCTTTTTCGCTCTCTCCATTTTCCAGATATTCGTTATATCGCTTTTCCTTTAGAATTCCCGCTATCGCATCGTATATAGCTTGGTCTTTCTCCATAGCTTCTACGTACAACGCCTTGGTCCTTTCATCTTCTGAAATCTGAGGAGGAATTATATATTCGAATTGCGCCTCGGTTACGTATCTTTGTGATTTTTGTGAATAACTGGCCACCCTGTGTCTTACCAACTGGTGCGTGAGGCTCCTGGAGACTCCTTCTATTCCGAATGTAAAGCTGACATGCTCAATTGGAGATTCGTGTCCCATTTCCATCAGCTTTTCCAAAAATTTATTTACTTTATCCTCATCAAGACCATCCATCAGCTTTTCGATTCCGCTTTTGGAATAGCAGAGCTTTGCCGCTGCAGATATTAGTTTTTCCGGTTGAGGCGTGTGCTGAAGCAGTTCGACTTTTAGTTTGACTTCCATAAGTATACCTCCAAATTAAGTTATTTCACTAATTATATCATAAAAATCATCTTTTGGAGTTGGGATAATATTGATAGAAATACGTGAGCAAATTCCCGTTGTAGAGCTTTCTGTTCTTTGTCGCTCTCATCTTAAAGTGTCTTTCAAATTCGAGGTGTCCTGTTATGACATTAAAAGACCATCCTTTTGTTTTCTTGTAGGCCCGCCCCAAATCTTGATATAGAATTTCCACTTCTCTTTTATCTAGCAGCCTGTCTCCATATGGAGGGTTCGCGATTATTATTCCAGAATCTTGGAGCTCCCCTAAGTCCCTGGCGTCCTTCTCCACGAATTCTATGTGCTCCTCCACCCCTGCTATTTTGGCGTTTTGCCTCGCAATCTTCAAAGACTTCTTATCTAGGTCCCATCCTTGAATGTCAAGTTTTCCGTAATCTTTTCTTACGGAAAGCTCTTTTTTCATCTTTGAATATGCTGTTCTAAACTCCTTGCTCCATGTCTCGCTGATAAAGCTTCTGCTTATTCCCGGCTTGATATCCAGTCCGTAAAGTGCCGCTTCTATGAGCAATGTCCCGGACCCGCAGAAGGGATCTATGAGCTTTTTGTCTCTTCTCCACCCGGATAGCAGCACCAAGGCCGCTGCAAGAGTCTCTTTTATAGGCGCTTCATTCCCTTCGGCTCTGTACCCTCTTTTGTTGAGACCGCTTCCCGATGTATCTATAGACAAAACAGCAACATCCTTTAAGATGCTTAAATGAACGGGGAACTTTTCCTCAGTCTCTTCGAACCATTCTATATGATACTTCTTCCTCAACCTGTCCACGATGGCCTTTTTAACTATCTTTTGACAGTCTGATTTGCTAAAAAGCTTTGACTTGACAGATGTTGCCTTCGCAACTGGGAAGCTATCCTTGGGCCCAATCCAGTTTTCCCACGGCAGCGCCTTGGTTTTTTCATATAAATCGTCGAAGGTCAGGCTTTCGAATTCGCCTACCTTAACCAACACTCTGTCTGCAGTCCTAAGGGATATGTTTGCCTTCGCAATATCTTCACAAGTCCCGGTAAAGACCACTCTTCCGTTTTCGGTTCTTGGTTTTTCAAATCCCAGGTGGGCGATTTCTCTTTTAAGCACGCTTTCAAGTCCAAATGTGCATGTTGCTATTATTTCAAATTTTTTCATCAATCATTACCCAGTTTTCTTTCTTCCACGTCTCTGCCAAACACCCAGAGATATCCGTAACCCGCTGCTTCAAGCTGTCCTATCTGTTTTCCAAGCTTTTTTTTGGTCTTAGCTACCGTGACCAAGTAGCCTTTTTTTCTTAAAACTCCTGCCTGCTTTATTACCTTTGATATCTCATTTTCATCGTCAAACAAAAGAGCAAGACGCTTGCTTTCCCCATCGGCTCCCTTGTTTTCTTCCAGCATGATGGAAACAATGCGCTCAAATCCAATGGAAAACCCAACAGCCGGAACGGATTCCTTGCTGAACTTGCCTATGAGCCCATCGTATCTTCCTCCTCCGGCAACTGAAAACCCATAAGGCCCATATGCCACTTCAAAAATCATCCCAGTGTAATATCCCATTCCCCTTACCAGGGTAGGATCGAACTCGATTTTAAAAGCTCCTTCAGAAAGCTCTTCTACAGCTTCCATGGTCTTTAAGAGTCCTTCCACGGCTTCAGCTGCGAGCCCAGATTCAGCCAAACTATTGACATTTAGAGATTCAGTCAGATCAACAAGCTTAAAAGCTGACTCTCTCCCTTCGCTCAATGTTTCTAGCTCTCCTATCACGCCTTCTCTTCCTATCTTGTCCTTTTTATCAAGTATTATGCTCACCTGGTCAACTTGCTTAGTGTCATAACCGCTTGAAATTATCATTTCAGAAAGAATTCTTCTATCGTTTATCCTCACTGTAAAATTGTCAAATCCGATAGCCTTTAGAGCTTTTGCAGTAGTGTCGATAAGCTCCACTTCCGCGCACCAGGATTCATCCCCTATTATATCTATGTCGCATTGCTTAAAAGATCTGAACCTTCCCTTTTGAGGCCTTTCTGCTCTATAGACGTTTCCTATCTGTATGCTTTTAAAAGGGGTAGACAGTTCCTGTTTGTTGTTGGAATAAAACCTGCTCAGCGGAAGCGTCAAGTCGTATCTTAGCCCGATATCGCATATCTCGCCGATAGCCGCGTCCTCTTTCAAATTGAGTTTCTCTCCTCTTTTTAGCACGGTGAAAAGCATCTTGAGATTTTCACCACCCTCGCTGTCCAACAGAAGATCTAAAGACTCTATCGCCGGTGTCTCTATCCTTTCGAACCCGTGAAATCTGTAGGTATTTAGAATTTTTGCTTCAATTTCGTCTCTTAAAGCCATTTCTTTCGGGAGTATGTCTCTTGTTCCCCTAACAGGGTTTGAGCTCTTTGCCATTTTAAAACCTCCTGATTGTAGATAATGCCGCTGGAGTGAACCAAGTCACATCCCGGCGGCATATTTTCATGTTATCTTTATCTTATGATGAACTTTTTTGCCTTTTTTTATGATGAAGCTCTCTCCGCCCAGCTTGTCCTGTGGAAGCTTGTAATTTAAATCTTCAACTTTCTCGCCGTCGACTTGCACTCCGCCTTGGGTCACTAGCCTTCTGCCCTCGCTTTTCGAAGGAATCAAGTTTGCTTTAATCATAATATCCAAGATTTCCATCTCAGAAAGCTCTTGTCTGTCTATTTCAGTGGTGGGCATTTCAGCCGAATCAGTATGAAGGGAAAATAGGCTCTTTGCGGTATTTTGAGCCTTGTTCGCCTCGTCCTCACCGTGAATTATCTTCGTCACTTCATAAGCCAAAACTTCCTTTGATTTGTTGATTTCAGAGCCTTCGAAGGAGCTTAACCTTTCTACTTCCTCCATCGGAAGGAACGTAAGCAGGGCCAGGCATTTTCTTACATCTGCATCATCAACGTTTCTCCAGTACTGATAAAAATCATAAGGAGATGTCTTTTCGGGATCCAGCCATAGTGCTCCTTTTTCCGTTTTACCCATCTTCTTGCCATCGGAAGTAGTAAGCAGGCTGAATGTCATTCCATAAGCTTGGCCTCCAAGCTTTCTTCTTACAAGTTCCGTGCCACCAAGGATGTTTGACCACTGGTCGTTTCCACCCAGCTGCATCTTGCAGTTGTAGTCCCTGTACAGCACGTAAAAATCATAGGACTGCATTATCATGTAATTGAATTCCAAAAATGTCAGGCCCTGTTCCATCCGCGTCTTATAGCAGTCCGCTGCAAGCATCCTGTTTACCGAGAAATGTACTCCAACCTCTCTTAGCAGCTCCACATAATTCAAGTCTAAAAGCCAGTCCGCATTATTAAGCATTATCGCCTTGTCATCGGAAAAATCCAGAAACTTTTTAAATACTGTCTTGAATTTTTCCCCATTTTCGTTTATCTGTTCCTGGGTCAACATTTTTCTCATGTCCGTCTTGTCAGTGGGATCCCCGACCATGGTGGTTCCACCACCGATCAATGCTATAGGCTTGTGCCCGTGTCTTTGCATATGGGTCATTACCATTATTTGAAGAAAATGCCCTATGTGCAAACTGTCTGCCGTAGGGTCAAAACCTATATAAAACGTCACTTGTTCTTTCTCAAGCAACTCTCTTATTTCGTCTTCGTGGGTGCACTGCTCTATAAATCCACGTTCCTTTAAAACATCGAATACGTTGTTCATATCGGCCTCCTAAATATAGCTTGTCTGCCATTTAATTATATTAATACTTCCCGTTTCAAGACTCTCGTCTGTACACAGGCTCAATGATATATTATACTATAAATGCGAATAAATTTGTAACAGGAGGATACTATTTTGAGCTTTATTATCATACTTGCAATTACTGCACTGGATCAATTTTCTAAATCACTGGTCCTTGAACATCTCAAGGACAGCGCCAGCATCCCTTTGTGGGAGGGCGTCTTCCACTTGACTTATGCAGAAAACACCGGTGCTGCTTTTAGCATCTTCACTGACATGCAGCTATTTTTAAAAATCATAACCTCTGTTTTTTCAGTTGTACTATTGATCTACTTGATATTACTGACCAACAAAGAAGGCAAGCTCACTATTAAAAGCCTTTCGCTGGCACTAATAATCGGTGGAGCCTTGGGCAATCTTATTGATCGTTTTAGGTTCAACTTTGTCGTTGATTTTTTCGATTTTCGCCTGATAAATTTTGCCATCTTCAATGTGGCTGATATCTTTATCGTTTCCGGAAGCATACTGCTGATCATAGTCCTGCTGCTGGAGCCTTCTGACGCAGCATAAGGCCATTTACCTTTTTTCTTCAATTGATGTTATAAGCTTCTCTGTAGTCGATATGTGCTTTTCGGCAATTGCTCTAGCCCGATCAGGCTCGTTGTTCACAATGGATGAAACTAGGTCTTTATGCTCTTCGATCAAGGTCTGGGTACTCCTTATTTTCGTGAAATAAGCGACCCTGAACCTTTGAACCTGCTCTCTTAAAGCGCTGATCAATTGGATCAGCTTTTTATTTTTTGAAGCCCTGTACATGACATCGTGAAAATCCGAGTCGAAATTGATTAGTTTGACGACATCCTTTTCCTCTGCGGCGACCTTGAATTTTTCTACGATTTCCTGAAGTTGCTCTATATCTGCAGCGGAAGCATTCTTTGCAGCCAAAGATGCAGCCAACCCCTCCAAAACCGCCCTGATTTCCAAGACCTCTTTTACATCCTCGCTTGACAGCCCAGCAACATACGCACCCTTTCTAGGCACCATTACCACAAGACCTTCCAATTCAAGTTTTCTAATAGCTTCCCTGACAGGGGTTCTGCTTACGCCCATCTGCTCTGCCAACTGGACCTCCATTAGCCTTTGTCCTGGCTTAAAGTCTCCGTTGATTATTGCCTCTCTCATCGTAGTAAACACAATTTCTCTCAGTGGCTTGTAAGTATCCATGTCAATCTTGAGAAAATTATCCATAGGGTAGATCACTCCTTAATTAATTGATGGCACGTCTTTGCCTTGTACACCTCGTCATATATCCCCCTAAAGTGTTCACAAGCAAGTTGAGCCTTTGCCTCATCGTCGAACAGACCATACATCGTAGGACCGCTTCCACTCATAAGACTTCCCTTAGCCCCCAGCTTGATTAAAGTCTCTTTTATTTCAGCAAGTTCCGGATACTTCTTAAAAGCTGCTTCTTCAAAAACATTCCCCAAGTTTTTTTCAATTACAGCCCTATCTCCATATTCGATGGCACGGCTGACAGCTTCATTGTCCGGATGTTGCTTGATGTTTTTTATATCCACATTGTTGTAAGCCCATGCTGTGGATATTGAAAATTCCGGCTTTACCAAGACTACGTGATAATCCGGCAGGTCTTTAAGCTTTGTCAGCTTCTCTCCTATTCCCTGGGCAAGCATAGTGCCGCCTTTTGTACAATATGGCACATCTGCACCAATCGACTTGGCTATATCGTTGAGCCTATCATCCGTTGCCTCTATTCTCCACATTTTTTTTAAAGCAAGCAAAGTTCCTGCAGCATTCGCAGACCCTCCTGCCAAACCCGCTTCCAAGGGTATCTTCTTGTTGATTTTTATGTAGATCCCTTTTTGAATGCCAAATTCGTCCTTCAGAGCCTTCGCCGCTTTGTAAACTAAGTTCCCACTGTCGCAGGGAATTTCATGGTTGCTGCATTCGATTTCTATTCCGATTTCCCTTTCCTCAAATTCCAGCTCGTCGCAAAGGTCCACCGTTTGCATCACCATGGATATTTCATGGTAGCCATCCTCTCTTTTCTTGAGGATATCCAGGGTCAGATTTATTTTTGCCGGTGTTCTTACAGAAATACGGTTCATAAGCACCTCATTTGTTTTTGTAATATTGTATACTAAATTCACATAATATGATACTACCCTATGAATTATTGCCTGTCAACAATTATGTTGTTACAGGCAGCGCTTCATTGGAGTGCAATAGGTACAAATAAGATTCCTTTACCCTTTTCCCGGTGATTTTTTCAATGGCTTTAGCATAGACTGCTATTTGGTCTTTGTATTTATCCAAAATGTCCGCCTTTTGTTTTTCAGATGCAAAATAATCACTCTTGTAGTCTATAAGTATCCAGTGATTCTCCTCTTGAAAAAAACAGTCTATCATTCCCTGAACCAAAACGCTCTCATCAGGCGAGCCTCCCTCGTATAGCTCAGACTCCTTTATTTCGAGATTAAAGGTCTGCTCTCTGTATATCTTAGGACTTTCTATCATCCTTTTCCCCAGGGTGTTTGCAAAGAAGGCTGCGATTGCGCCAACATTTATTTTCCCTTCAAAACTGACATCAATCCTTTCCGATTTAAACAACCCTGAAAGCTGCAAATTTATTTCATCTGCCATATCCCCTGAGTGCTTGATTCTTTCAAGATTCAGGTGTTGCATCACAAAGTGGTTCGCGCTTCCTATCTCAGAAGCTTTCTTTGTCTTTTCCCTCTGCAAAAATATTGGCGTCTTCAGTTCTTCAGAAGTTTTAATAAGATTTTTCGTTCTTTTGAACCTCTTCATATCTGTTACCGACATCTTCGAAGGGAGGGTTATTTCTCTTTCCCAGGGATATGACCATTCCAACCTTTCGATAATTTGCGGTGGTACCTGGCCTGTGGTATCTTCGAGTGCTGCAAAATAGTCTGAAATCTTATTTATGTATCTCTCCTGCTCAGACTCAACTCGTGCTATCGAGTCCATGGATATCTTCTCTATTTTTACCATTTCACTTTCATATGCACCTTGCTTTGCAAGAGCAATTGCTTCTTCATAGCCCAACAAAGCCCCTAAAACCCAGTCCAGGTAGGTTTTTGCCTTTGAAACGGTGTATGATGAAAGAGGTTTTGCCCATCCTTCGATCTTGCTGTCCAGTCTTTTCCCCGAACCCACCATTATCAGCTTATCCCTCGCCCTAGTCATAGCGACGTATAAAACCCTCATTTCTTCAGATAGAACCTCTAAGGCAGTCTTTTCTTTTGCTATGCTTTTGTATATGGTCTCGCAGTATCTTCGCTCATCCAGATTGACGTATTCCATAGACAAGCCAAGATCCTTGTGCAATATAAGCGATTGCTGAATGTCCAACATGTTGAAGCTCTTATTCATACCTCCCACAAACACCACGGGAAATTCAAGTCCCTTGCTTTTATGTATGCTCATTATCCTGACTACGTCATCCATTGCGCCAAGAACCTTTGCTCCTGTGAGATCCGTCTTTGTGTTTTTTAGCTCTTCTACGAACTTCACGAAGTTGAACAATCCCTTCATGGAAGAATCGGCAAACTCCTTTGCCCTGTCCACTAGCATTCTTATATTCGCTTGTCTTTGCACGCCACCGGGCAGCGCACCCACATATCCATAATAATCAGTTTCCACTAGGATGCTCCATAAAAATCTATCAAGGGGCATCACCCGTGATTGTTTTTTCCATCTGGCAATCACAGACAGCATGCCTTGTGCTTTTTCCTGCAAGGCTTCCTCTGAATTTTCAGATGCCTTTAGCAATGCTTCCACCATGCTCTTGCCTTTTGCCGCTTCTCGAATTGAAATAATCTCATCTATGGTGAATTTAAACACCGGAGACCGCATCACCGACAATAGTGGAATGTCCTGCCTCCTATTGTCTATCACACGCAAAACATCGAGCAAGAGGCTTATCTCCAAGGTATCAAAATATCCAGTTCCGCTCTCCGCATAAACAGGTATGCCATTTTCCATCAGCACCTCCTGATAAATCTGCCCCTTTTTCTTTACCGTTCTGAGCAGGACTACTATATCCCTATAACCTAGTTTTCTATACTCTTGTTTTTTTGCATCAAAAATCTCTGTACCCATCAGACTCTTTATCTTGGAAGCAATGACCTTGGCTTCAAGTTCCTCAAGCTTCATCTCTTCGATCTCTTCCTCTTCTTCACTGTCATCCTTTTCCAAGTCATTGGATATTAGGTATATCTCGGTCTTGTCACATTCCATTTCCGGAAGGATCAATCCTGGATTTAGCTTTTCTTTTTCCGTATAATCCATTTCTCCTACATATGAACACATTGTTCTCTCAAATACATAGTTTATAAAGTCTATGATTGTGCTTCTGCTTCTAAAGTTGGTGTTCAAGTGCAAAAGCTCATTAATGCTTGAATCAGCACTTTCATAAACCAGGCTTTTTTGTATGAACAGCGTAGGATCTGAAAGCCTAAACCTGTATATGCTCTGTTTTACGTCCCCTACTAAAAAAAGATTATTCTCTCTTTGTATGCGAGAAGCAATCACATCCTGGATTTGATTGCTGTCCTGATACTCATCGATGAAGATGTATCTGTATTCTTCCCTTAACTGATTGGCCACTTCATCATTTGCGAGTATTTTCATGCAAAAATGCTCCAAATCGTTAAAATCCATAATTGATTTTTCTCTCTTCATCTTTGAATAAATCTCTTCGAATCTTTCTGCCATTTTTATCAAAAAAGCCGCTCGGGACTTCATCTCATTTAAGTTTTCCACCATCGTCTCGGCATCTTCATACCCGAATTTTTCTATCAATTTCTTTGCTATGTCTTTGGCTTCATCTCTACTCTGTTTTATCTTCTCCTTTAGGTCTGCATCCTCAGTCTTAATGATAAGCCTTGCAAAACCAACCGAGTCCAAAACCTTCCTAAAGGCGCTGAATCCATTTTCCAATGAATTGATTAGAGCTTTAACATTATTTAATTCGTCCTGAACAACAGCAGAAGTCTTTTCGAAGTTATCAGTACCTTTTAAATCTTCTAGGGCACGGGTCAATAAAAGCGCAGCGTGCTCCAGCTTGATTTTTGTGCTCTGAGCAAAAAAGACATAGTAGCTGCCCCGATCAAAGCCTTGCATATCAACTCCAAAGCTATCGACCACTTTCCTTCCCCAGGCCTTTGGATCCGGTCTATTCATCAAAAATCCGTAGACCTTCTCTACCATTTCTCTTAACCTATCGTCTCTTCGTTCATTTCCAAAGCTCTCCATCAACTTGATGAATTCTTCATCCTCTTGTTCATATTCCTGTTCGAAGAGCTCTTCCATGGCTCTTTGTCTCAGTATCAGAAGTACCGTCTCATTGCCTACCTTCAAGGCAGGATCGATATCAATTACATGGTAATACCTTCTAACCACGCTGGAGCAAAAGGAATGGATTGTGCTTATGGAGGCAAATGGAAGGGCATTAATCTGCCTGTTGATAAATCCCCGTTCCTCTCCTGTAGCCTTGGACATTTTTTTTATAAGCGTCGAACTTATTCGCTGCTTCATCTCTTCAGCAGCCGCCTTCGTGAAGGTGACCACTAAAAGCTTCTCCACATTCACGCGGTCATCTACAACCAGCCTTATTATCCTTTCGACTAAAACCGCCGTTTTGCCCGAGCCTGCCGCCGCAGAAACTAGAAGACTTTTCTCCCTGGATTCTATGGCTCTTTCTTGTGCTTTCGTCCAATCAGCCATCTTTCTCACCCCCCAATAGCTTTTCAATTACCTCCTTGTCGCTTAGAGATTTTTTATATCTCATTCTATTGCCGATGAATTTTCTGTCGAATTGACATATATTCTTATAATCACAGAACAGGCACGCCTCTCTTGCACCGGATTTAACAGGCTCTATGTCTATTTTTCCCGCTGCAATCTTTTCCCCCATTCGCTTCGCCGCCTCTACGGAGTAATCCAACAGCATCTCAAATACCTGCTCCTCAACCATTCCTTTCGTATTTGCGTGGATTTTACCGTCTTTTGTGATTTTGCAGTTAATCACCTCGGAATCACCTGCATTTCTGTCCAAAGCGTATAATATCTTGGGATCCTTTCTTATCAAGCCCTTAAGCTTTAATATCTTATTGATTTTAGTCCCTATGTTTTTTATGTCCTTTTTAGATCCGGCGACCAAAGGATCATCCAGCTTGAAATAGAAAACGCCTGCCGGCTCCGCATTGTCGTATTTAGCAAGGCACGCGCTCATATAAATGAGCAGCTGAAGGGATAATCCGTAATATATTTCTTTTAACTCCAATGTTTTTTCCCCGGTTTTGTAGTCTATAACCTTAAGGTATATCTTGTCCTCATCCTCAAAAACATCTACCCTGTCTATCCTACCTTCCAATATCATATCCATTTCTTCGCTCAGTTTGAACACCAAAGGAGGAAGCTCTTGCTTTTCTCCAAACCCTATCTCGCTTTTGTAAATATCAAACTCTCCCCTTGACATGTGATAAGTAAGCGTCATCACAGCTCTCACCAGGAGCCTTTTAAGATATTGGGCGAGGTACTTGTACCTTCCCTTGCTTAGAAACACTCCCTCCTTGTACCTTTGTGTGGTTTCATCCACCAGCTCAGTGCACACCTTGATTATCCGGTCTTCATCTACATCTATCCACCGGAGACCTTCCTTTTCCAAGATTTCTCCATAGCTTTTTATGGCATCGTGCAACAGTTGCCCTATGTCCGGCATAGATACTTCATAGACTCTTCTCTCCCTTGGCTTAAGCCCATATCTCACGAAGTACTTAAATGGACATTGTCCAAATGTCTCCAGTCCTGTGACACTGTTTCTTATCTTTTGTCCGTAAAGCTTTTTCAACTGCTCCTTTGTCAAAGGCGACGGCTTGTTTGCATAAGTCATCGCTCTTTTTAGGCTATCCATCTTATCTTTCCAATCCCTTTGGTTCGCATACCACCTGTAAGCACCATTCCACCACAAATTATCGATTGACTCGTATTCGTCAATTCCTTTTCTGTAGTAGCTGATCAGATGCCTCAATGTGCCGCTCGGGTTCGAGATTAGATCCTTCTCCTCCCCATAATCAAAGCCTATGGCTAAATCCGAAAATATCTCCCTCAGCCTGTCTACGTAAGATGATGGCCTTAGGATGCCTCCCTCAAAGTCTGCCAGTGGATAGCTGAAAAACACCTTGTTCCTTGCCTTTGCAATCAAAGAGCTGAAAAGATATTTTTCCTGCACAGACTGATACGACATATCCTCTCCCAGCTGAATGTTCTTAGCTCTTTCTAGATACTCCAGTTCTGCAGATGAGAACAAACCTGTTTTTTCTGCCGCTCCAGGCAAAACTCCCTCGTTCACCCCCAGTAAGAACAGAACCTCGATATTGTTCTGCCTGGTTCTTTTCACATCCCCCACGGTGACTTCATCCACGCTAGATGGAAGCAACCCAAGCTCCGCCGCTTCAATCCCGGATTTCAAGATATCGCAATAGTCCTTAATATTAGTCTTCTTGTCCAAAAAAATCTCTGCTATCTCGTCCAGCAGCTCAATTATCTTGTTGTATATCTGAGTATTCTCTGCAGACAGCTCCAGATCGCCTTGCTCTAAAAGCTCATCAGATAAAGATCTGGTTTTTTCCCCACAGCCGCATTCAACTAAAAATTCATACACGCTCTTTGAAATCCCTATATAAGTGGGATCTTTTTTGATTGACATCTTTAAATTCTCCAAAGGAAGCACCAATCTCTCACGCACCTCATTTAAAGCTGTCAGGTCGTATTCTCCATCTTGTGAGTTCTTGAAAAACTCCTTCTTCCACTGGTTGCCCCTTATGCCAAACCTTAAGCAATAGTTTTCTAGAACCTCATATTCGTCAGTATCTAGATCTGAAAACCCCGTCTTTACCATGGAAAAAACATCTTCGTATCTGAAGTTATATACTATGCAGTTTAATGCAGCGATTGCGAATATAGCCAGAGGCTTGTCGGAAACAGATCTTTTGATATCTACAAAACATGGTATCTTGTATTCCTCAAAGGTTCTTTGGATTAAGAAGGAGTATGATTCGAGGTCATTTGCTATTACACATACGTCCTTATACCTTATATCATCCTCTCGCACCATTCGGATAATATCCAAGCAGACGTTGTCTATCTCATTGTAGACATTTTGTGATTGAATGATTTTTATGTCCCTTGGAGCTCCTGTACGCTTTTTATATGGATAGGCAAAAAATTCATCTTGCAGATGCCCTATGTCGGAATCTTTGGAAACGGCATGTCCAAGAAACTCTACATTGCAGTTGTCTCGGTTCATTTCCCTCAATTGTTGGAATGTCTTTCTATTAATTTCGTATATTTCCCTGTCCGGTTCAGAATCGTCATTGTTTATGTCAATGGTCACTCCAACTTTAATTGCATTGTCTGCCAGCACCTTTATGAACTCCATTATCTGCTTTGTAAATGTATGGAACCCATGAATCCATATCTTGGATCTTTTTACCCCTTTATCCCTAGCAGCTTCTTTTACGGCTATATTTATCCTCTCTTCCGCATCCAAATATCCATTATCCATGAACATGCTATAAGCTTCATATATCGCTCCTATATCCCGGATTTTTCTGTCGACCATGCTCATGGAGTCTATGTCCGAACCATCCATCGTCAAAATACCAACGTCAATCATGTTCTCTTTTAAGGATTTCATTGTTGATTCAACCTCGTCAACAAAGCCTGATTTATCTACCATGCCGGAATAAGCGCTTAAATCTTCTTTCAGGTCTTTAAGCACTTTTCTAATTACCATCTTCTTTCCTGTAGAACTCACCAACGTTCTCTTCGGCTGAAATGACTTGTCCAGAAGAATATCCATATACCTTGAAAAGCTTACAACATCCACGCTAAGCAACCCTTCTGCTTTCAAGGCTTTCATTAGTTCTTTTTCCGCCTCCAGGGTGTATTGGTCAGGAACTATCAAATAAAGATCCTCTTCACCATTTTCAAGACATTCCAGTATCTGGCTGTAAATTTTCTCTGCTTTTCCAGAACCTATTTTTCCGGCTATTATATCAATCATGAAACCAACTCCAAAGTCATTATTTATATATCATCTTGCCAAGCAAGGTCTCTCCAACTTCCAGGGCTCCCACCGGGCACAGTTCTTGACAGCAAAAACACCTGATGCAAGTGTTTTTGTCAAATACAGGCACAGATTTCCCGTTTTTTTCTACCATCTCGATAACCCTGGGCTTTTCGGGACAAACTTCATAGCATCTGTTGCAGCTTATGCATTTTTCATGAAGTAATTTCGGATAGGGAGCTATCAAATTTTTAATGAATTTCATCCCATTGCTGTTTCCGAAAATCTCATTTGTTCTTCTGATCTTTTTAAAATCCTTTGCCTTCATTTCATCGAGGCTTTCCCCCAGGATTAATATATCTTCCGGAAGAACTTTACCCCAGCTGAATTCATGGGCTATCCTGTACTGGGGCACTTCTCTGGGATCTTCATATCCGATTAAGCCCAGGGCCGTGGAGTCGACAGCCGTCAAGCTCTCGCCCATGATGATGGAATCCATCTTTTTGGGAGTTCCGCTCTTCGGACCGTTTCCTTCCATTGCGATGATTCCATCCATAATGGCAAAATCAGTCTCAACAAGCTTGTTTAAATCCAGCAGCATTTTTGAGAAATTATCTCCATTATTCATCCTCGTGTGCCACAGGGCTTTTTGAGTCCCCGGCACGCAACCGAACTGGTTTTTAACCGCTCCTGTGAAATACATCATCCCGTGGGTCTTAAGCTTTGGCAGTGATATCAACACGTCAGCTTCATACGCAACTTTTGCAACATCCCAGTTCTTGACTAGGATCGCCTCTTTAAGCTCAGCAGACACCTTTTCTGTGAAAGGATCAAATCCCACGCCATATCTTTTGGCAACATCCATTAGTCCGGCCTTTTGAGCTGCTTTTTCACTTGAACCAAATCCTGGCGAATCACCAAAGATCAAATTGTCCGTATAGTCTTTAATCACCCTTACGACAGCTTCAAAGAAAGCATGATTCGTAACTACAGGCGAATTCTCCTCTTCTACAGATAAGAGATTAGGTTTCAACAAAACTTTTGATCCAAAAGGAATCAAGTCCTTTATGTATTTTTCCCCTCCAAGAAGAGAAAATCCTTCCTTAATCTTTTCTTCTATAATATCAACATCATAACTTGCACACCTTAACAACGCGACTTTTTCCTTCATGATTTACTCCTTGTAATTTGCCTTTAAAAAGGCAATTTCATTTTTGTATCCATCCAACTCGTTTGGAGTCTCCAGGTTAAAGACCAGATTCTTTAAAAGAGGATGATTTATGATGTTTATAATCGCTTCTTTGCCTAGAGCCCCTTCACCCAATACTTCGTGCCTGTCCTTGTTTGATGCAAATTCCATCTTGCTGTCGTTTAAATGAACTGCTTTTAGCCTTTCGAGCCCTACCACCTTGTCAATATCACCGATGACTCCGTCCAGGTTATTTACAACATCATATCCGGCAGAATAAAGATGACAGCTGTCGATGCATATGCCTAGGCTCTTATTGTATCTGACCCCTTGGATTATACTGTTTAGCTCCTCAAGCTTCCCGCCGATTTCTGTGCCCTTGCCGGACATTCCTTCAAGCAGTATAGTTGTTTGGCAGTCCTCCATAACGGCTTCATTTAAAGCTTCTATTATGTATTCGATACCCTTCTCCACTCCCTGCCCCACATGACTGCCGGGATGGAATATATAATAGGATTCAGGAAGAAGCTTGAGTCTCTCCAAATCCTCTTTGAAAACATTTTTGGCAAACTCTCTTATGTCTCTTTTATCGCTGCACAAATTCATCGTATACGGCGCATGGGCAAAAAGTGGGGCAAAGCCGTTTTCATTAAATAGCTCTGTGAATTTTTCTATGTCTTTTAAATCAATTTTCTTTGCGCTTCCTCCTCGAGGGTTTCTAGTGAAAAATTGAAATGTATTTGCATCTATCGCCAAGGCATCCAGCCCCGCTTTATAATAGCCCTTTGATATTGATAAATGGCACCCTATCTTTAGCATATTATCTATCCTTTCATTTTAAGTATCGGAATTTAAATCTACCTAAAGATTATATCATAAAGCTGTGGGGATTAAACCTCCGATGACCTCCCATCATTTTTCAAAATAAAAAAAGAGAAGGCGTTTTACATCCTTCTCAAAAGCATTGGGGAGAATACCCAAAATTTAATTAAATTGTGGCAGATACTTCTTATGTGCTTCAATCATATCATCTAAAAAACCCTTTGCTTTTTAGTACCATCGAGAAATACGGGAAGCTGCTCTATTCAAAATTCGATTTAAACATAAGTGAAGACGAGCTCTGCTATTTAATGATGTTTTTTGATCCGTCGAGAAGAAACGCCTGAAAAAGCACACCGGCATATCGGTGTGCTTTTTCAAGGATTATATTGGATTTTTATGCGTTTGGCAATTATTCCCCATGAATAATTGTATATCAAAATATTGATAACGCACTATGGGGCAATTATATCATAAGTTTTTAGAAAGTGAAATAAATTTCAGGTCTTGCATCTAAAAAACCCCCAATCTTAAGATCGGGGATCAACTTCTAAAATACAGGCACTACCGCTCCTTCATACTTTTCTTCAAGGAAGTTTCTGACTTCGTCTGATTGCAAGGCAGCTTTCAAGGTTTCGAACATCTCCCTGTCATCACCGGTTCTAATCACTATTACATTTGCAAAAGTCTGAGCTGCCAAAGACTCCTTGTCTTCAGCCATCAATGCGTCTTCTCCCGCATTGAGACCTGCTTGAATTGCATAATTGCCGTTTATTACGCCAATATTCACATCAGGCAACGCCCTTGATATCTGAGCTGCTTCCAGCTCCACTATATCGAGATTTTTAGGATTGCTGGTGATATTTCTTATTGTCGCCTCCAAACCTGCGTTTGGATCCAACTCTATTAAGCCAGCCTCCTGCAATAACAATAGAGCTCTCGCTTCGTTTGTAGTATCGTTAGGAACCGCAACCTTGTCTCCGTCTTGAATATCCTCCAAAGATGCCGTCTGTCCGGGGTAGATGCCTAGTGGCTCAAAATGAACCAATATCACTGCGCTTAGCGCAGTATCGTTATTCTGGTTGAAATTCTCCAGGTATGGCACGTGCTGGAAAAAATTTGCATCCAATTCTTCGTTGGCAAGGGCCATATTAGGCTGAACATAGTCAGTAAACTCGACTATTTCAAGCTCTATGCCTTCCTCTAAAAGCATGGGCTTGATAAATTCCAAAATCTCCGAATGGGGTACCGGAGTAGCTCCAATCCTTAGGGTCGTCGTATCTCCATCGCCGTTATCTCCGCTTGTACCGCAGCCCGCCAAAGCTCCCATCAGCACAAACATCACGGCCAACAATAAAACTATGCTTCTTTTTTTCATTCAGCTCACTCCTTTTCCGATTAAACCTATTTGTTTAATATGTCTTTTAATATTTTAATCTTTTATTATATGAATGTCAACTTGTTTTGCGCAAATCAATAAAGCCTATTTATTTTTTTTGATATGTGATTGCCGGCAAACTGTATAGCTTGTACTATAAATACAAGAACCACTATAGTAACCAGCATTAGCTCGCTTTCGTATCTGTAATATCCATATCTTATGGCCAAGTCTCCAAGTCCACCTGCTCCGATGACACCGGCCATGGCGGAATAACCTACCAGCGTTATAGTCGTGATCGAAGAGCCAAGCACTAACGATGGCATGCTTTCAGGAATCATCACTTTGTAGATGATCTCTAAATTGGAACATCCCATTGAAGCGGCTGCTTCAATGATGCCTTTATTAAGCTCCTTCAGTGCGCTTTCGACCATTCTTGCCACAAAAGGCGTAGCTCCGATTACCAATGGCACAATTGCCGCATCTGCTCCTATGGCAGTTCCCACAACCATCCTGGTAAAAGGTATTACCGCTATCAAAAGAATGATAAAAGGCACAGATCTTGTTATATTGACTATTGTCCCCAGTACCCGATTAACAATTTTAGACGGCATAATATGGTTGTCATCCGATACTACCAAAGCAACGCCCATAGGAAGACCGAATAGATAAGCAAAAAATACAGATGCAAAAGTCATATAGAGAGTTTCCATGGTACCTTTAAGCAATATGTCTCCAAATTCATTTAAAAATTCCATGTCTAGACCTCCTTAAAATGTCCTATTATATCTTTTGTATATCCGTTTTTGACGATATTGGCGCTTTCAATAACGGCAACCTTGTTGCAGATCGTCTCAACTACCTTCATCTCGTGGGTTATAATAACAATAGTTACACCCATTTTCTCGTTAATGCTCTTCAAGAGGTTCAAAATAGACAAGGTAGTCACAGGATCCAGGGCAGAAGTTGCTTCATCACAAAGGAGCACCTTTGGGCTGTTTGCAAGCGCTCTGGCAATGGCCACTCGCTGCTTTTGCCCCCCGCTTAACTGGGCAGGATAGCTATGGGACTTCTCCTCAAGGCCTACCAGGTGCAAAAGCTCCAAGGCTCTTTTTTTTGCTTCCACCTTGTCCACTCCGGCAATTTCCAAAGGAAACTTGATATTGTCTATTACATTTCTCTGCATCAAGAGATTAAAATCCTGAAATATCATCCCAAGACTCTGTCTTACTTTAATCAGCTGGGACTTCTTCATCGCGGTAATCTCTTCCCCGTCGATGTATACCTTCCCCATAGTCGGTCTTTCCAGAAGATTTATACATCTTACCAAAGTGCTTTTTCCTGCGCCGCTCAGCCCTATGACTCCATATATGTCTCCCTTTTCTACTTCCATGCTTACATCGTCCAACGCTAGGAAGTCTCCCCTTTTATTGCTGTATATCTTAGTTACGTTCTCAATTTTTATCATAACGGCTACCCTTTCAAAATACTGTGTCTGCTTATATATGGTACATATGAGGCAACATTCCGTGATTTTTTTTGTAATCTTCCACCAGTTCCTCAAGCGTTATTGAATCCACTAACTCGTTGATGTTTTTATCAATTTTTTCCCAGACATTTTTATAAACGCATTGTGCAACGCTTTTTTCTTCACTGTCTGACTTTACTTTTTCGTCTACGATGGACAAATCCCCTTCGAGGATTCTTAGAACCTTGCCTACTGTAATGTTTGCCGGCTCTACGTTTAATAGATACCCTCCCTGGGCTCCTTTTATGCTTTTGACCACACCATTTTTTCTAAGTGTGGCAAAGACCTGCTCGAGGTAAATTTCAGATATATTCTGCCTTTCAGCAATCTGCGCCAATGGCTGATGCCCTTTGGATGAATGCACTGTCAGATCTACCAGGGCTCTTAGACCGTATCTTCCTTTAGTTGAAAGTTTCATCTTATCCTCTCCGAATCAAATATAATATTCTAGATTATTTTCCTTGTTCATCTTATCAAAACAGTCTGACAAATCTTGTATCGTCACGTCATCCAAAACTATGGATATCTCATCCATCATTTTTTTCCAGACTACTCGAGTCACACATTTTTCGTAATCGCTGCAGCACTGTTTCACGTCGGGATTTTCAAGACACGCAACAGGAGCCAGACTGCCCTCTACCGCCCTGACCACATCTCCTGCTGTAATTTTCGAAGCCTCTCTTGCAAGCCTATATCCTCCCTGAGACCCTCTTATGCTCACCACGATGTTGTTTTGGCGCAGCAGAACAAATAGCTGTTCCAAATAATTCTTTGATTTTTTTAATCTGTTAGCGATGCTATTCAAGCTTTCAAGCTCATCTTTTGCATGGTAGGAAAGATCCACCACAGCCTCAAGGGCATAACGTCCCTTAGTCGAAATTTTCATGACCATAACCTCCAAATATTCTTCTTTATATTATCACTTAAACAAAGGCTATTCAACATTTAATGGCTTTTCTCAAATAAAATCGATAGTATTACTAATATCATTATCAAATAAAAAAAAGATGCATATCATAGTTATTATGATAACATCTTTTGCCAATGCATATAAATGGTGATCCCGACTGGACTTGAACCAGCGACCTCTACCGTGTCAGGGTAGCGCTCTCCCAGCTGAGCTACGAGATCATTACCAATTTATTATACAGAGAACCTTTGATTTAATCAACCCTTATTTTAACTTTCCTCCGACGTAAAAAATTCTGCTCACATTCAATACGGCAATCAGCGTCACTCCAACATCGGCAAATACCGCAGCCGGGAGTTTGACAGTTTCATCAATAAGAAAGTTCTGAAAGCCTTGACAGGGCTTATTTTTTTTCGTTTTTTATAAAGTTTTGATTGAGTATTATTAGGTATTATGTTATAATATAAGGGAATGGAG
>Ga0334893_1000417_pt1 | contig 59115 bp, 65 predicted proteins | sample GraSluR3_MG_5_FD_207218 | JGI IMG/M metagenome (GOLD analysis project Ga0334893, IMG submission 207218) | Sludge microbial communities from methane-producing bioreactor in Wageningen University, Netherlands - Granular Sludge_09_05-R3 | ecosystem: Engineered > Bioreactor > Anaerobic >...
ACGGGTTTACGTTTTTCATGGTTGCTTATTTTAATACTGCTAAGTTAAGCAATTTATAAGCTATTTCATCAATTAAAATATTAACAATCAAGTGTTTATATTAACAATTGGTTTTTAGAGATGCCCTTAAATAAAATGAGGCCTACCAACCTCGTCTATATCTAACGATTACAGAACCGCTGTGGTAGATAAGGTACTGAAGAAGGAGGAATAGGCGAGGAAGGTAGTGTTTCGTTTATATGTTCAAATTCAAAAGATGGTATGTTTAAAGCACAGTTTGAAGGCTGCTGGACTTCAAATGCTCCCAGAGGGTATGAAAACTATCGGGATGAGAATAAAATAATCGATTGAATGAGATTAAAACGACCTCTTGTCCTGTCTGGCTCCCCAGATCCCGATAACTATCGGGAGGAGTTGCAACCTGATTTTGAAAAGTTTAGTGTGAATTACCACCTTTCTGATTTGAAGCACTGGAGAGGGTGAAATTCTTATCCTGTTTCGTTATTGTTTTTTGCAGGCATTTATTTATTATATTTGTACCAAATTTGGTACACAACTAAAATTTTTACGATGGCAATTATTCAAACAACCAGCCGGCAATTCAGGGATAAACAAAAAGACTTTTTTGATTTGGCAGACAAAGGGGAAAAAGTTGTGATAATGAGGGGAAAAAAACGAGCTTATTTATTGACACCGGTCGATGACGAAGATGTCTATTTTACTCCGGCCATGCTTGACAAAATCGATAGGTCAATTAAACAGGTGCAGGAAGGTATAGTGACAAAAATAGAAACGGAAGAAGAACTCAACCAATTTCTTGATAGTTTATGACCTATACTTTGTATTTTACAAAGGAAGCTAAAAAAGACCTTGCCGGATTGAAGGAAAACGAACCAGCGGCTTTTGAAAAAGCAAAAGCTCTTCTAACCGAACTGCAACAACATCCCAGAACTGGAACCGGAAAACCGAAACCGCTGGGCTACGGGTATAAAGGATTCTTTTCCAGAAGAATCACAAAAAAACACCGGCTTGTTTATTCCATTAATAAGGAAAAAATTACTGTGTTAGTAGTTACGGCCTCATGACATTACGATGATAAATAAACTTTTTTAAGCCCCGAAATTCGATCATCCAAACTAAAATAAAAAAAGCGCTACATGAATCTCACATATAACGCTAATACTTTTATATCGGTGCTCCCCAGGATAAAACATTGCGCCGGTACATGGGCATAGATAAGCAAATGGAAAAAGAGGCCATGAAAAAAGCATTTGGGAAATTGTGATTTATGCGTAATTTTACCTCATAAAATATTTTCACAATGGAAACAGTACATTTTAAAATACGAACCAACACCAAAAGAGGAAAACACCTTTTAGGATTATTACGTGAAATGGCAAAAACCGGACGGGATATTGAAATAGAACATATCCCGAATAAAGAGACCATTAAAGCGATGAAAGACGCCGAACAGGGTAAAGGAACCAAAGTTAATAGTGTTGATGAATTATTTGATTCAATTTAACAATTATGTTTGAACTCCATGTAACCGGCAAATTCAAAAAAGATTTAAAAACGTTGAAAAAACGTTCTCCGCAAGATTTTGAATTGTTGCGAGAATTTATTCAGAACCTATCTGAAACCGGTTTTTCTGGAATAGATAAAAAATACAAACCCCACAAACTAAAAGGAAAATATTCCAGGCACAACGAATGCCACGTGTTAACCGATTTACTTTTAATCTGGATGGAAGATAACCAGGCCATGCAAATTACTTTAGTACGCACCGGAACCCATTCAGACCTGTTCTGAAATGCAGGGATTACCCAGGATAAAACATTGCGCCGGTACATGGGTATTGATAAAGAAATGAAAAAGAAAGCCATGAAAAAATCGTTTGGGAAATTGTGATTTATGCGTAAGATAAATCAAGCTACTTTCTTCATTTTAATAACCTCTAATTCCGATCCTTTTTTAACCGTTTGTTCAGCCCTTTTTAAAACTTCTTTCGTCATTTCAGCATCAAGATAATATTCTCCGCAATTCTGACAAATATCTGCAGGAACATCTTTAATAACAATGATGGAACCACCGCGTTCCAGTGTTACGGTAGCTTTACCGCGCCGGGTTTTTCCATTTTTACAAATTACACAGTCCATCGTGTTTATTTTTTTGTTTCAAAATCATTTTCCCACAATTTACGGTTCGGTTCATAGGCCGTAATAATATAACAATTCCCTTGTTTATCAATTGATACAACAACATGCAGCGGCCTTTTTCCAACATATCCCAGAATTAAAAAACTGGGGTAAGGTTTATCTTCGGGATATTCCCTTATGACTTTCCCGGTTTTTAATACATGTTCCACCTGGTCAACGTCAATGATTTGCTTAAACATTTGAACAGTGGCATGACCGCTAAAATGTGTTTTTCTGCACTTCATTCAATGTTGTTGTAAACAGTTCAAAGGTACAAAAATTAGGTTATATGATTTTTGCGCAAACTACAGAAAAATTACACCCTCAACTGTGGTCTGCTCATACCATAGATCAACAGTATAAATTTTCCTGGCAAAAGCAGGAATTAAGAAAAGAGTACGTAATTTTGTACGAAAATATATTGAATATTGATTATGAAGCAAATGAAATTTGGCTTGTACGCACCAGAACCACAATAAAAAGCTCTTAAAACAAAAATAACTCGCTGAAAATCAGCGAGTTATTTAATTGAAAAGCTCCCCAGGTAGGACTTGAACCTACGACCTACGGATTAACAGTCCGCCGCTCTAACCAACTGAGCTACTAGGGAATATTTTGTTTCTTCAGAACGCTTGCTTTTTTAAAGCGTTGCAAAAATAACAGCTTTTCCGAAAAGAAAAAATATTTTTAAAAGATTTGTGGTTTTCCTTATTTCTCTGTTAAAATAACCTTTTCCTTTTTACCAGATAAGCCAACAGAACTTCCTTAAAATCTTTGTTTATGTCGGCTTCGGCCAAATCAATCTGGTATTGTCCGCATTTTACTTTTAAATCGTCGAAATAGGATTTAACTGTTGAAACGTAATGGTTTTTAACTTCCCAGGGATTAAATTTCACTGCCTGCCCGGTTTCCATATCAACAAATTTGTGAGGCCGGTTGCTGAACTGAAACTCACGCTCCTGTTTATGGTCGGTAACATGAAAAAGCAAAACCTCGTGCTTGTTGTAACGCAGGTGTTGCAGCGCCGAAAAAAGTTCTTCCGTATTCCGGCTGTCAATCATGTCGCTAAAGATAATTACCAGCGAACGTTTGTGAATGTTTTCGGCAATCTGGTGCAGCACATCGGTGGTGTTGGTTTTTTTACGCAAATGTGCATTATCGGGTTTAATCAGTTCCGACATTTTACCATACATCAGTTCGGCATTGACCGATGAAATGCGTGGGGAGGTATGAAATTCAATTTCGTCGGAAAAAAGGGTCAGGCCCACCGCATCGCGCTGTTTTCGCAATAAATAGATGAGTGCGGCGGCTGTGTAAACCGAAAAGGCCAGTTTGTTCTCCAGGTGTTTTTTCCCTTTAAAACTGGGGAAAAGCATGGATGAGGAAGTATCGATAACCAACTGGCAGCGCAGGTTGGTTTCTTCTTCGTATTGTTTTACAAAAAGCTTGTCGGTGCGCGCAAACAGCTTCCAGTCGATGTGTTTGGTTGATTCGCCCTGGTTGTATTGCCGGTGCTCGGCAAATTCAACCGAAAAACCGTGAAACGGACTTCGGTGCAACCCGGTAATAAATCCTTCAACCACTTCCTGGGCAATCAGTCCAAGGTTGTCGAACTGGTGAAACTGTTCAATGTCGAAAATGTTTTTCAAAACGTATGTTTTTAAAATATGAAAGGCGATTCCCGATGAAACGGGCCCGCCTGAAATTCACGCACTGTTTTTTTTGAGAGATTTATAACAGGGCATCGAGTTTTGAAGTGAAGGTTTGTTTGGGGCCGGCACCCACCTGCTTGTCGGCCACTTCCCCGTTTTTCAGGAAAAGAACAGTTGGAATATTGCGGATACCAAACTTCATAGCCACATTGGGGTTTGAGTCCACGTCCACTTTCCCGATTAGGGCTTTCCCTTCGTATTCCTGCGACATTTCTTCCACAATGGGAGCAATCATCCGGCATGGGCCGCACCATACTGCCCAAAAATCTATCATTACTGGTTTATCTGAGTTTGCTACCAATTCTTCGAAATTGGCGTCGGTAATTTCTACTGCCATAGTTCTGTTTTTAATGTTAATATTTCAATTTTTACAAAATTAGCTAATTAATTCTATATCCAATATCAGGTTTTTCCTGAAAATACTTAAGGAACCGGCTGGTAAGTTCAATGCGTATGTTCCGGGAAAACAGGTGTATGAACATGTTGCTCCCGGGGTCGTAAACATTAAATTTTAACAATGCTTTCCCCTTATTGTTTTTGGCCAGCTTTTCAATTTCTTCAATTATCGATTCGTTCACTCTATCGAGGGGAAGATTGATGGTTACGCTTTTCACCATGTTTTTCCGGGCTTCGGAGAGCAGTTCAATGTGGGTAGCTTTAAATTCAAAAGCATCGCTGTTGTTAAACCTGGTTTTTACCGTACCTTTTACTAAAACGAACAGTCCTGTTTTGCAGTATTTGTGGAAGTTTACGTAATCCTGCCCGAAGAAGAAAAACTCGTAGGAATCGGTGTAATCTGACAGGGTGAGTGTGCTAAACGGATTTCCGTTTTTCGAGGTTCCCTCCCTTGCAGCGGTTACCATTCCGCCAAAAGTAAAATCGCGTTCTTTGTATTTTTCTATGTCGTTTTTTAAATCTTTCAGTGAAACATCACGGCTACAGAAATTTTCTATTTCCACCTTGTAGTCGTCGAGGGGGTGGGCGGTAAGGTATATGCCAATCAGGTTTTTTTCTTTTTCAAGAAGTATAATTTTTGGCCACTCCTCCACTTCGGGGATGGTTGGTTTTTTCACATCGGCACTGCTGCCGAGATCTCCAAACAGGCTTTGCTGCATGCTCAGGCTTTCGGTCTGAATTTTATTTCCGTAGCGAATGAGTTTTTCGATAAAGATGGTGCTGTCGTTTTCATGCTCTCCGGCAAAAAAGCTGCTTCGTTTCAGCCCTTCCAGGCTATCGAAAGCCCCGGCCATGGCCAGCGCCTCCATGTTTTTTTTATTTACGGTTTGAAGATTAACATTCTCAACGAAGTCGTAAACGGTTTTGAACGGCCCGTTTTTTTTGCGTGCCTCTATAATGTCTCTTGCTGCTCCGGCTCCAACCCCTTTAATGGCAGCCATTCCAAACCGGATATTGCCGTTTTTGTTGGCAGTGAATTTGGAAAAACTTTCATTTACATCCGGCCCCAGCACATTCAGTTTCATGCGGCTGCATTCATTCATCAGTTTGGTAATATCGGTAATGTTGCTGAGGTTTCGGCTGAGGTTAGCTGCCATAAACTCTCCGGGGTAATGTGCCTTGAGGTACCCGGTTTGGTAGGCAATGTAGGCATAGCAAACCGAGTGCGATTTGTTGAATGCATACGATGCGAAAGCTTCCCAGTCTTTCCATATTTTTTCAATCACATCGTCGGGCTTTTTGCCAACCAGCTTACATTCGTCCATAAATTTGAAATTGGCCTTGCAACCGTTTACAAATTTCACCTTCAGCTTACCCATCAGCGAGGTAATTTTTTTACCCATCGCTTTTCGCAGCGTATCGCTGTCGCCGCGGGTGAAATTGGCCAGCAATCGCGAAAGCAGCATCACCTGTTCCTGGAAAACGGTAATTCCGTAAGTTTCGCTAAGGTATTGTTCCATCATGGGCAGATCGTATTCCACCTTTTGGCGCCCGTGTTTCCGGGCAATGTAGGCCGGGATGTATTCCATGGGGCCGGGCCGGTAAAGCGCGTTCATGGCTACCAGGTCTTCAAACCGGTTGGGTTTGAGGTCGCGCAGGTGTTTTTTCATTCCCTCGGATTCAAACTGAAAAATGGCGGTGGTTTCGCCGTGGCTAAAAAGCTCGAAAGTTTTTTCATCGTCCCACGGAATGTTATCGATATCAATTTCAATTCCTTTTGAAAGTTTGATGTTTTCGAGTGATTCTTTTATGATGGAAAGGGTTTTCAGCCCCAGAAAATCCATTTTCAGCAGGCCAATATCTTCCACAAAGCGGCCGTCATATTGTGTAGTAAGCAGCGTTTCGCCGTCTTTGGTGGGCATAAGCGGAATGTGGTCGGTGAGCGGGTCGCGGCTGATAAGTACCCCGCAGGCATGCACTCCGGTTTGCCGTACCGAACCCTCAAGAGTTTCTGCGAATTTAATGGTTTTCGCAATGAGCGGATTGTCCGATTTTCTCTCTCTTTTCAGGTCAGGGCTTTCTTTGAAGGCTTTTTCAAAAGTCATTTTCGGAGCATCGGGAACCAGTTTTGCCAGCCGGTCGGCCTCGGGCAGGGGCAGTTTTAGCACACGTGCCACATCGCGAATGGCCATTTTGGTAGCCATGGTTCCAAAAGTACAAATGTGGGCCACTTTATCCTGCCCGTATTTTTTTGTAACATAGTCGAGTACCAGTTGCCGGCCGTCATCGTCAAAGTCGATGTCCACATCGGGCAGCGAAATACGGTCGGGATTCAGAAAACGTTCGAAAAGCAGGTCGTACTTAATGGGATCGATGTTGGTTATTCCGGTGCAATAGGAAACCGCTGCACCTGCTGCCGAACCCCTTCCTGGCCCAACCAGAACGCCCATTCTGCGCGCCTCGTTTATAAAATCCTGCACAATGAGAAAATAGCCGGGAAACCCCATGGATTTGATGGTATCCAGTTCAAACCCGAGTCGTATTGCAATATCTTCAGGAACAGGATTTCCATACCTTTCTTCTGCTCCTCTAAAGGTAAGGTGTTTCAGGTATTCCGTTTCCTGTTTTACGCGTAAAACTTTTTCATATCCTCCCAGCCTGTTGAATGTTTCTTCTCCAAACTCTTCAACCAGTTTGGGTTCCGTGTATTCTTTGCGGAAATCATCCATAGTGCCAAACTCCTCAGGAATGGGAAAAAACGGCATGATTGCCGCCGAGTCGAGCTCAAAGTCTTCCACTTTTTCAGCCACCTCCAGCGTATTTGTCAGCGCTTCCGGCACATCTGAAAAAAGTTCGTTCATTTCCTGTTGCGTTTTAAACCATTCCTGCTTGGTGTAACGCATCCGGGTGGGGTCGTCCACATCTTTTCCGGTGTTCAGGCAAATAAGTAAATCGTGTGCATCGGCATCTTCTGCATTGGTAAAGTGCACATCGTTGGTAGCAATGAGTTTAATCTGGTTCTTTTTTGCCATTTGAACGAGCACTTCGTTTACCCACACCTGGTTGTCGTAAACGTTTTCCCGTTGCTGTGCCTCCTCAGCAGGGTGTCTCATCAATTCGAGATAAAAATCGCCACCAAAAATATTTTTATACCACAAAATAACATCTTCGGCTTCTTTCATCTGGTTCTTCATAATAAGCCCTGGAATTTCGCCCCCAAGACATGCCGAAGATGCAATTAATCCTTCCCTGTGTTTTTCCAGCAGTTTTTTGTCGATGCGTGGTTTGTAGTAAAATCCTTCGTTGCTAGCTACAGAAATGAGTTTCACCAGGTTTCGATAGCCGGTTTTATTTTTAGCGAGTAAAATCAGGTGGTCGCCATAGCGGTCAACCACATCGGTTTTGTCATGTAAACTTCGGGCAGCTACATAAGTTTCGCAGCCGAGTATTGGTTTTATTTCTGCTTTTTTGCAGGCCGCATGAAATTCTTTGATGCCGAACATAGTGCCATGGTCGGTTAATGCAAGGGCTTTCATTCCCTCTTTTTTAGCCTTCCCAACCAGATCGGAAACGCTGGCAGCCCCATCGAGAATGGAGTATTGCGAGTGAACATGTAAATGTGTAAACGGAATCATTTTCGTACCTTCCTTTTTTGATGAAACAACTTTAAAAAAGTCGCATAAAGTTACCAATTTTAAGGAGGAGGATCAGTGTTTGTTGATAAATTCTGGAATAAAAAAACCCGGCTTTTTAACCGGGTTACTTGTAATGAGTAGTTTGCTTTCTGCTAAATATTTTCTGAAATTTTTTTTCTGATTTTTTCAAATTCCTCTTTGTTAAGCTGGATTTTTTTTGAAAAATTCAGCAAATCGGCTTCGGTTTTCATGGGAACAAGGTGGATGTGGGCATGAGGTACATCGAGCCCCAAAACCAGTACGCCCACTTTTTGACAAGCGATGGCTTTTTTTAGCCCGGCAGCCACTTTTTTAGCAAAAAGGTGCAATCCGGTGTATAATTCATCATCCAAATCGAAAAGATAATCCACCTCCTTTTTAGGGATTACCAGTGTGTGGCCTTCGGCAACCGGTGAGATGTCCAGAAAGGCAAGGAAGTTTTCGTCCTCTGCAACTTTGTATGCGGGGATTTCTCCGGTTACTATTTTTGAAAATATACTTGCCATAGTTGCTAAAGTGAAATATCAATAATTTCAAAAGGAATAAGCCCAGATGGCACTTTTATTTCAACCACATCGCCTACTTTTTTGCCCATAAGGCCTTTGGCAATAGGGGTGGTAGCCGAGATTTTTCCCTGCTTCACATTGGCTTCCCCTTCGGGCACAATGGTGTACTGCATGGTGGTGTTGTTCTTTTTGTTTTTAATCTTCACCTTGTTCAGTATCTGTACCTGAGAAGTATCGATTTTCGACTCATCGAGTACGCGTGCATTGGCAATTTTCGACTGCAATTCGGCAATCTTTGCCTCCAGCATTCCCTGGGCATCTTTGGCGGCATCGTATTCGGCATTTTCCGAAATGTCTCCTTTTTCAATGGCTTCGCCAATCTGTTTTGAAATAGCCGGACGTTCCACATTTGTTAAACGATCCAACTCATTTTTCAATTTTTTTAATCCTTCCTTTGTTAAGTATGTAACTCGCGACATTATAAAGTCCTCCTGGTTTTACTTTAAGCTATAAAAAAACAGAAAGAATTCCGGGTTTCCGGAACTCTTCCTTCGGCAAATGTATATAATTTCCCCGATATTAAAAACAACTTTTACCAAAAATATTCAAAATGAACCGTTTATAAAGGCTAAATGTATTTGCGGTGAAGGATTTCACTGTAAATAACTGCTTCTTTTAACGGAAATTTTCTTTTTTGGGTTGTTCTTCGTTCTTTTTTTATTTCGTCTCCTTTTGGCAAATTGCGTTTTGTTAGCCGGGTACCTTCCTTTTCGGGTTTAAAATCGTATTTATTTTCTGAAGAAGGTTTTTTCCCCATTCTGGTTTTAGAAGGCACTGGTTCATTGGCTGGTGGCCGTGGTTCTGTCGGGTCAGCATCCAGCAAATCCCAAAAGTCGTCTTCAGCATGCTGAGGTTCCATTTGGGGTTGCTGAACCGGTGGCTTTTTTTTCATTTGTCCGAAAATTCCGGCTACAATAAAAATTAATGTCAGTATGATTACGATAATGTCATCCATTTTATTTGCACTTTTGCAATAAATTGCGTTAATATAAAGTTTGAAGTAAAAATAAGAAAAATGCAGCAGTTGGTTCTGAAATGGGGGAAGTATTTCATTCTTTATTTTTTTTTGACACTTTCGTCGTCGTGCGATAAAATTGTCGATTCGCCCATTCCCGATATATATGTGTCGTACACTATTAACCTGAATATTGTAAATGAACTGAATGTGCCCGGTAATTCTGTTTATTTCCCGAATGCAGGTTATGGAGGCCTCATTGTTTATTGCGAACTTCCGGGCAGCTGGTATGCATTTGATGCTGCTTGTACTTATGAAGCCAGTAGAACCTGTATTGTCAAAAATGACGGAGTGCTTGCCGACTGCCCCTGCTGCGGGTCGCAGTTTGTATTAATCAGCGGGGCTTATCCCACCAAATCACCGGCCACCCTGCCGTTGAAACAATACAATGTTTCTGTTTTGAACAGTTTTTCCATCAGGGTTTACAACTAAAAAACGGAACCCTTTTCAGAGTTCCGCTTTCATCTGTTTTTATGTATCCGCTTAATATCTGTAATGTTCCGGCTTATAAGGTCCGTCCTTCGGAACTCCCAGGTATCTGGCCTGTTTGTCGGACAATTTGGTGAGTTTCACCCCAAGTTGTTCAAGGTGAAGCCGGGCCACTTCCTCGTCGAGTTTTTTCGGAAGCCGGTACACATCAATTTCATAATCGTTTTGCCAGAGGTCGATTTGAGCCAGCGACTGGTTGGTAAACGAGTTGCTCATAACAAATGACGGGTGGCCCGTGGCGCATCCCAGGTTTACCAAACGTCCTTCGGCCAGCAGATAAATGCTGTGCCCGTCTTCAAAGGTAAATTTATCGACCTGCGGTTTGATATTCAGTTTTTTAATTCCGGACCACTTGTGCAGCTTGGATACCTGTATTTCGTTATCGAAATGCCCGATGTTGCAAACAATGGCCTGGTCTTTCATTTCCGACATGTGTTGGGCAGTAATCACATCCTTGTTTCCTGTGGTGGTAACAAAAATATTTCCTTCTGCGAGTGCATCTTCCATGGTTTTTACCTCAAAACCTTCCATTGCAGCCTGAAGCGCACAAATCGGGTCGATTTCGGTAACAATTACCCTTGCACCATAACCACGCATGGAATGGGCACACCCTTTGCCCACATCGCCATACCCGGCTACAACCACTACTTTCCCTGCAATCATTACGTCGGTTGCGCGCTTAATTCCGTCGGCCAGCGATTCACGGCAGCCGTAAAGGTTGTCGAATTTCGACTTTGTTACCGAGTCGTTCACATTAATGGCAGGAAACAGCAGTTTGCCCTCCTCTTTCATCTGGTATAACCGGTGAACGCCGGTGGTTGTTTCTTCTGATACGCCTTTAAGATCTTTGGCAGCATCGTGCCAGCGGGTGGGCGTTTCATTTAAAATTCGTTTCAGCACCTTGTTCAATTCTTCTTCATCTTCGCCATCTGCAGGAATATCGAGAATGGCAACATTGTTTTCCGCTTCATACCCGCGATGAACCATTAGCGTGGCATCGCCCCCGTCATCCACTATCAGGTGAGGGCCTTTCCCGTCACCAAAGTTCAGCGCCTGGTCGGTGCACCACCAGTATTCTTCAAGAGTTTCACCCTTCCATGCAAAAACAGGTATGCCTGCTTTTGCAATGGCAGCCGCAGCATGGTCCTGTGTGGAGAAAATGTTGCAGCTGGCCCAGCGGACTTCCGCTCCCAGCTCTGCCAGGGTTTCAATCAATACTGCAGTTTGAACAGTCATGTGAAGACTGCCCATAACGCGGGCGCCTTTAAGTGGTTTCGATGGTCCGAATTTTTCCCTGATTGACATCAGTCCCGGCATCTCTTTTTCGGCAATATCGATTTCTTTCCGGCCAAACTCAGCCAGTTTAATATCAGCAACTTTATATGCCGGTTTTTCTTTTACAGCTATATCCATTTGTGCAATTTAATTATACATTTTAAAACGGTGCAAAGTTAACAATTTCCGGCTATTTGTATGAAAAAGCCAGAGGCATGGCTTTACGCCAAAAACTGCCTCAGGTAATTTCTACTGGTTAGAATAGCTGCTTCGATGTCTTTTTCAGACCCTTCATAGGCCTTGTCTTCTACCTCGATGCATACCGGGCCGCGGTATTTTACCGAAGTGAGTGCCGAGAAAAAACTGCGCCAGTCCACATCTCCCAAGCCAGGAATTTTTGGCGAGTGATAATCGAGCGGATAAGCCATAATTCCCACCTCGTTCAGTTTTTCAGGATAAACTTTTACATCTTTCGCATGAACATGGAAGAGTTTGTCTTTGAAGTCGTAAATGGGTTTTACTTCGTCCATCTGCATCCACACCAGGTGCGACGGATCGTAATTTAAACCAAACGCTTCACTGGGAATTATTTCAAACATTTTTCTCCAAATAGCCGGCGTGGTTGCCAGGTTTTTCCCTCCTGGCCACTCATCGTGGGTAAACAGCATCGGGCAGTTTTCAATGCCGATTTTCACGTTGTTTTCTTCGGCCACTTTTACAATTCCCGGCCAAACATCGGCAAATTTTTTCAGGTTGTCTTCTACACTTTTTGCCGGGTCGCGGCCAACAAAAGTATTCACCACACCAACTCCGAGACTTGAAGCTGTGCTGATAACCTTTTTAATGTGTTCAATGTAAACTCCGGCCTGTTTTTCATCTGGATCAAGCGGATTGGGGTAATAACCCAGACCAGAAATGTACACTTTATTTAAAGCAAGAATTTTCCTGATTCGGGATACATCTTCCTCTCCGGTTTCATCTACATTGATGTGGGTTACGCCGGCATACCGGCGTTCAGCCTTTCCAACTGGCCAGCACATGATTTCCACACACTTAAACTGATTTTTTGAGGCAAATTCAATTACCTCGTCAAAACTTTTATCGGCCAGAATGGCGCTTACGAATCCTAAATCCAACATGATTCTTAAGTTTTAAAATCGCAAATTTTTCAAAAACTCTGCACTCGACTGCAAACAACCCAACCCGTCGGGTTCGTTGTCGCGTTCCACAATATAATGTTCAATACCTTGTTTTTTGGCTTTTTTAAAAATGGGGCCAAAGTCAATAATTCCCCGGCCCGGACAGATGAAATCTTCGTCAGGAGCCATGTCTTTTACATGAAGAATCGGAATTCTGCCGGCATATTTTTTCAGCACTTCCAACGGGTTGCTACCGCCTTTTTTCACCCAGTAAATGTCCAGTTCGCAATTCACCAGTTTCGGGTCGGTGTTTTCCATCAGGTAATCAAATGGCAATCCTTCTTCCATCTCCCGGAATTCATTGTCGTGGTTGTGCCACAAAAATTTCAATCCGTGATTTTTAGCCAAAGCTCCCACTTCATTTAACCGTTCAGCCGATTTTTTGCAATCCTCGAGGTCAAAAGGAACATCGCCGTACCAGGGCCAGTAATCAATCACATATTTCTGTCCAAACGATATTATCTTGTCGAAATTTTCTTTTAGTTCTTCATTGGACGAACGAAAACTGACACTTCCGGCAATGGGTTTGATGCCGATTTCTTTGCAATAGCTTACAAATTCCTGAGGTGAGGAGGCTAAATTGGTTCCCCCTTCCAGTTCCGAAAAACCGAACTCCACTGCTTTTTTCAGCGTGCCTTTCCAGTCGGCTTTCATGGCTTCGCCGGCAATTCCTGAAATAAAACCAAATTTTTTGAGTTTGCTTTTTCCTTCAGCACCCATGGCCAGTAACGGATTGGTACAAAGCATTCCGGCAGTTGCTGCCATACTTGTTTTTATAAAAATTCTTCGGGTATTCATGATTTGTTATTTGATAATTGTTTTTTGGTAATTTGACTTATACTTCCGGCAATTTCCAGGGTTTCCGGTATTTCGGAGTAATGAATGCATTGGCCTTTTCGCAGTTGGTAAACCGGTTGTTTGCATCGTCCCATTCCAAAACGGTTTCTCCAACGCGTGCGGCAATGTTGGCAATGTGCACATGAACAGCAGCCGCTCTTCCAATTTCGGGCGGGCAAGCCGGAGTATTCCTGGTTTTCAGACATTTCAGAAAATTATCCACATGCTCACGGTGCGATTCTTTTCCTTCGTCGTAGTGAATTTCCTCCGTTTTGGGCGCATTTTTTTGCCCGTCCCATTCCGGATACAGGCGGTACTTGCTGCGGTCGGCAACCAGCATGCCTTTCTCACCAATAAACTGTATGCCGTAAGCTGAATCGAAAGGTCCTTGCTGAATTCCGGCGGTTAAATCGTAATTGATAACGAAATCATCTTTTGGGAAAATCACATTCATGGTGTCGAAGGTTTCGCGGGCCATCACCTGGTTGGAGAGATTATCGGCATAAGTAACCACTTTTTCCGGTCCTTTTGTTAAGTCTTTTGCCCAAAGCCCCATGTCGATGAGATGAACTCCCCAGTCTGACATCAGTCCGCCGCCGTAATCCCAGAAATGGCGCCAGCTTCCGTGAAAACGCGCCTGGTTAAACGGTCGCTCGGGAGCCGGTCCCAGCCACATATTATAATCAACTCCATCCGGTACAGGAGAATCTTCAACCAGTGTGGTACCCAGCCCGTAGTTGAAATTAGCCCAGATATTCACTTTTCGCAGTGTTCCGATTTCTCCCGATTTAATCAGGTTCATAGAATCGATGAACACCTTGCCGTTGCGCTGCTGCTGCCCAACCTGAACAATGCGGTTGTAACGTTTGGCTGCTTTCACCATAATGTTGCATTCGCCAATGGTGTTGGCCATAGGTTTTTCCACGTAAACATCTTTGCCGGCGCTGCAGGCATCAACCGTCATCAGGCAGTGCCAGTGGTCGGGAGTACCGATAATTACAGCATCAATGTCTTTTTGCTCCAGCACTTTGCGGTAATCGTCGTAAAGTTCTGGCGACTGGTTGTATTTTTTTTTAACTGTTTCTGCTTTTTCGTTGAGCACATTCCGGTCCACATCGCAAAGGGCTACGCAGTTCACCATTCCGGTATCAAGGTGGTGCTGGAGAATTCCGAATCCCATGTTTCGGCACCCGATCAGGGCTACGTTCACTTTGTCGGAAGGTGCGAAATTAGCCGCCCAGACTTTTGACGGGATTACTGATGCAGCGCCAAACGCCGTTGCCACCAGCGCTGAATTTTTAATAAATTTTCTTCTTGAAGAATTCATAAAATATTGATTTAGTTTTTGATACTATCTTTTCTTATTCGGGAATGAATACCCAAACGCCGGAGTCGGGGTATTTATCCAAAAAGTTATATTGGGCACCGTAGGCTTCAATTTCATTGTCGTGAATTTCAAGCCCAACAAGGAAAAAGCTGCCCTGTTTTCCCAGATGGAAGGGGTCGTAGCCCTGGTTTTTCATGCGCTGAAAATATTTTTCTGCATTTTCGGCATCGATAAAACTTCCGCCAATCAGATAAAATTTGGTTGGTTCCGGTTGAATAATGGACGAAGGATCCAACTCTTCAGCAAATTCCTGTTCGCCGGGTTCATCTTCTACAACAGCTGCTGTATCTTTCACCAGCGAATCGGATGCAACAATGGGAATTTCCTCCGGTTTTGGCGGCTCAACAGTAATTTTTACAGGTGCAGGGGGTTCCTTTTTTTCTTTTCTGAACAAAAACACTCCGGCAAGGAGTATCGGAATCAAAAGCACCAGAAGCCACAGCCAGCTTCGCCTCTTTTTTTTCGGTTTTCCTTCAGTCTTCTCTTCTGGCAGCATTTCTTTCGCAACTGATTCCGCTTCCATTTGAGGCTTTGTTTTTTCAGTTGCTTCTTTGAAATTGTCCACCAGAATAACATCTTCTTTTTCCTCACGAGTATTTTCTGCTTCCTCTTTTAAGGATATTTTTTCAAGGCCAAATGCCTCTGGTGCAGATAACTCTTTTTCGGAAGGAAGAAACCGGATGTTCCGGCTTTCATCATAATACAACCCGCCAATACCCTTAATTTTTACCTTCTCTCCTTTGTCAAGCTGGTAAAGCATTTCTTCACGTTCTTTTTCAATTTTCTGAAGTGCTTCCTGTGCAGAAATATGTTCGCTGTGTGCAATAAATTCCATCAGCAATCCATCATTGCTTCTGATTTTTGTATTGAAGGTGATTTCCCTGGAAGGCGGGCCCAGTTCACTGGATTCTTCATCCATCTGCGATGGTTTGTATTCGGTAATAAATGCCCCCAATCCGGGAATGATTACGGTTTCGTTTTCAGATAAAAGCTGCCGGATATATTTGCTTAAATTCATGATGATTTTTTTTGTAGGGTAAAATTAGCAAAACATCTGTTGAGGCAAAGTTTAAGTTTCAGGAAAAATGGGTTGAACAATGAAAATTAGCTATCTATCTGCCCATAAATTTTTAATTTTACCAGATAAATAGAAAAAATGAAGAAAAGAATTTTGGTTACAGGCGGAACTGGCTATATTGGTTCGCATACTGTTGTGGAGTTGCAGGATTCAGGTTATGAGGTGATTATTGTCGATAACCTTTCCAATTCGAACATCGATGTACTTAAAAGTATTGAAAAAATTACCGGTATTGAACCAGAGTTTGAAAAATTCGATTTGGCCGATCAGGGACAAACCAACGAATTTTTTCAACGGCATTCAGGCATTGAAGCCATCATACATTTTGCTGCCTCAAAAGCAGTGGGTGAGTCGGTGGAAAAACCACTGCTATACTACCGGAACAATCTGGTTTCGATGATGAACTTACTGGAATGTCAGGTGAAATATGACGTTCAGCACATGGTGTTCTCTTCGTCGTGTACGGTTTACGGTCAACCCGAAAAGCTACCGGTAACCGAAGATACTCCGCGTAAAGATGCCGAATCTCCGTATGGAAATACGAAACGGGTTAACGAAGACATTTTACGAGACACCATTGCTGCCAATTCGCAGTTGCACGGAATTGCCCTGCGCTATTTTAATCCCATTGGCGCACATCCTTCGGCGCTGATTGGCGAATTGCCCCTTGGCGTTCCTCAAAATCTTGTGCCGTTTATCACCCAAACTGCTGCCGGAATTCGTGAAGAGCTAAAAGTTTTTGGCGATGATTACGACACACCTGACGGCTCGGCCATTCGTGACTACATTAATGTGGTGGATTTGGCCAAAGCGCATGTGGTGGCCATTGAGCGACTTCTTCAGAAAAAAAACAAACAAAACTACGAAGTTTTCAACCTGGGAACCGGCACCGGAGTTTCTGTGCTGGAAATGGTGAAAGGTTTTGAAAAAGCCACCGGCGTAAAACTTAATTACAGAATTGTTGACCGGCGCGCCGGCGACATAGAAAAAATATGGGCCGATACAACTTTCGCCAATGAAGAGCTGGGCTGGAAAGCCGGGAAAGAGTTGGAAGAAACGTTGCTTTCGGCCTGGGAATGGGAAAAACGGGTGCGGGGAATTGAGTAAGCGGTTTGCAGTTTACTATGATATGCATTATATTGCTCCTGACGCTTAATATTCCATAATTATTTTCGGCATATTAAAAAGTTTTGTTTGATTAATTTTATAATTTTACAGAAAAGAAAATAGTCTGAATTTTATAATTTTGATTAGCAGTGAATTAAATAGATTACTGGACGAATTGGATTTGATCTCCAATGACTGTGTATTGTTCCCGGATGAAAATAACAAATGGAGTATTTTCCCATCGGAAACAAATAAAAAGTTGGACAAAATTACCCCCGACGCCATTTATTCTTTCAATAAGTTACCTTTTATATTATTTTTTGATTTTTCAAATACAGCCGATTGCGAGAGAGAGAAAAATATACACAAACAAGTATGGTCTTTTGATCAGGCTCCTTTAGTTTTTATTATCAAAAGCAATGAGATAAAAATTTATAACGCTTTTGCTTATGAAAAAAGTCAAAAAAGCTTACAGGAGATCGTCTTAAACAAAAGAGAGACAAGAAAAAATGTTTTCTCTTTTTGGAAATTGGAAAGTGGAGAGGCTTGGAATTGGCTACAAAAAAATTATTACGAGGATAGAAAGCAAAAGAATATTAGAAAAAGAGTCAATCAGAAGCTTTTTGACAATATTAAGTTGGTGCGTACTAAATTAATGAACGAGCTTTCTGAAAATGACGCGAACACATTAATTCTTCGTTTGATATTCATTCGGTATCTGATTGACAGGAATGTAAAAATAAATCCGGATTTTATTCAGGGAAATTCGGTTGTTAAGAGAAGAATACATTTCAGTGATCTGATCAGGGAATCCAAAAAATTGAATCTCTTTTTTAATGAGTTGAAAAGTATTTTTAATGGGGTTTTATTTAAAGAAGAAATACCGGTATCTTCAGTGAATGCGGAATTTCTTTCTCTGGTTTTTAGCGAAAAAGACGATCCATTTAAGAATTCGTTATTCGACGGTGCAGAAGATTTCTATTTCAATATATTCGATTTTAACATTATCCCTGTTGAGCTGATTAGCGGTATTTATGAAACATTAATTAATCCTGAAACGAGGGAAGCGGATTCTGCCTTCTATACTCCGTTATTTTTGGTTGAATATATTCTGTCAAATACGATTGATATTTTTTTTAAAGAAGAGAAAAATAGAAATAAATCAGAATGTAAGGTTTTTGATGCCTCTGTCGGATCCGGAATTTTTTTGGTACAGGCTTTCCGGGGAATGGTCGATCGGGAAATGAAAATAACAGGAAAAACCAACCTCCCGAAACCAAGATTGGCTGAAATTGCTCAGAATAATTTGTTTGGTATCGACATTAATCCAGAAGCATTAAAAGTGGCGTGTTTTTCAATTTACATTGCTATTTTGGATTATGAAGATCCCGGAACAATTATGGATAAATTTCCTTTTCCTGATCTTCGTTTATTACAAGCCAATGTTTTCGATACTGCTCATGATTTCAACGAGATAATTAATAGTGCATCTCTTGATTTCATTCTGGGAAATCCCCCTTGGAAGAAAGATAAATCCAAAGAACATCTGGAGTGGGTAAATTCCAGAAAAATATATAAAAAAAGAATTACTGGTAAAATTGAAATAGCACAGAATTTTCTGTTACGGATTTTAGAGTTAGCGAATGAAAATACTTTGTGTTCATTGATTGTTTCAAGTCCTGTTTTCTATAATATATCGTCAACATCAAGAACATTTAAAAACAAGTTTTTAACTTCTACTGATATAAATGATATTCTTGATCTTTCTCCTGTCAGACGTTTTATCTTTGAAGGCGAAGACAATCCGGCTTTAATAATTACTTTCAAAAAAACAAAGGGCAATTGTAAGAATAGTTTGATCAAACATTCATCTGTAAAAGCAAATTTGTTTACCAAACACTTCAAAGCATTGGTGATTGAGAAGTTTGATCAGAAACAGATTTTACAAAAATATTTTGTAGAAAATGAATGGATGTTTAAAGTTGCATTATACGGAAATACTTTGGATTTTCTTTTCTTGAAGAAATTTGAGAAAAATAATACTTCTATTTACAATTTGATTGATCAAGAAACTATTTTTTCGGGAGCAGGAATAAAATCCAATTATGGAAATGATTTTGCTGATTTTTTAATCGGTCTTCCGTTAATTGAAAATAAGGAAGTTCAAGAGTATTATACAAATCTCAAAGCTGATCAAAAGGAACTAACTGAAACAGAAGTTTTCTTTGAAAGCGGAAGAAAAAAAGAATTATTTTTTGGAAGTAAAATTCTCATAAAAGAACAAGCAAGAAATGAAAGTGAATTAGTGGTTTCTTATATAGATAAGGATTGTGTTTATAAAAATGGTATCTGGGGAATCTGTTCATCATTTGATGAATCTGTCAAAATAATCTTCCCATATTTAATATCAAAATTATATACCTATTATATTTATATTACGTCCTGCGCATGGGGGGTTTCTACAAGACCACAAATACGATTGAAAGAGGAATATCTATCTTTTCCTTTTATTAAAGCAGATAGCGAGGAAGAATTAATCCAGCTTGTCAATCAGTTTTTAAAACCTTTTAAAGATTTTTATTCTCAGGAGATGCCAATGGGCGATCCGCCTAAAAATGAGAAAATATTAAATAAAATTAATGAGATTATTTATGAAACCTACCAAATCAAAGGTTACGAAAAAGATTTAATTGATTACGTTTTAGAGATATCCAGGTACCAGTTTCAAGAGAGTAAGTTAAACCAGATTCTAAGAAAAATCAATAACGATGAAAAAGTTCTCAATGCCTACGTTGAGGTTTTCTTTGAAAAGTTTGAAAAAATATATAATGATGAATTTATGAGTGTCGAGATATATAACTTAGATTATTTTATTGCACTCAATTTTATTTTTAATAAAGAAAAGCCGAAAAAGAAAATACAGTTTGTAAAAGAAAAGAATGAAAAGATAGTGCTTGAAAAGCTTACAAAAACCCTATCAGTTTCCCGAATATCAAAAGAAATTTTTATTCAAAAAGACATTAAAGGATTTGAAGAAAATTCATTTTATATTATAAAACCCAATGAATATAAATGTTGGCACAAGGCGCTGGCGTGGTATGATTCCTCTGAAATAAAGGAAGCCATTCAATCAGCAGAATTAGAAAGATTAAAATCGGACAATTGAAATGGCTTTGATTAGCTCCGCACATAACTTTAAACCCAATAAATTTAGTTTGACTGAATTCAGAATCAATTTGATTCTAAAATATATCATTCATTGTTTTTTGATGATGCAGCAAGAAGGGAAAAGATATGATTACAGCGAAAGAGGAAAAATTAAAAAAGAAGATTTTTTAAGGGATGGACTTGTTGACGATTATCTGAATAAAACACCCAATAAGAATTATTTTAAACATTTTATTTCAGACAACCCGTATGTTGAAATTTATTTTCAGAGAGAAGAAAAACAAAATTACCTTGAACAAAATACACTTGCAGAAGATAAAATTGACATCACAGTAAAAGAAACAAAACTATCAGAGATTTTAAATGAGAACATTAGTGATGAAATAAAATTTGCGCTTGAATGTAAAAGAATAAATAAGTATCAAAGTTACTCCGAATACGTAAAGGACATTTATAAATTTACAAGCAGGCAATATAAAACATACCGTCTTCCGTATGAAGGACAAATTGCTTTTGTGGAAGATTCCTCATTGAATTGTGGCGTTGTTTCAAAAAAGATTAATGAAAAGCTTAAATCTGATAGTAATATTTTCACAATTCAATTTCTCGAAAATATAACTATTGATTCTCAATTTGATGGAAGTTATCATTCTGTGCACAAAAGGAACTTTGGCAATCAGAATAATTTTTCTATATACCATCTAATATTTGATTATTCAAAAATTGTAATTAATTAAAACAGAAAATATGAAAACCATCCTTATCACCGGTGGGGCCGGATTTATTGGTTCACACGTTGTTCGGTTATTTGTCAATAAATATCCTGATTATAAAATTGTTAATCTCGACAAGCTTACTTATGCAGGAAACCTGGCCAATTTAAAAGACATTGAAAAAAAGCCCAACTACGAATTTGTAAAAGGCGACATTGTGGATGGTGATTTCATTTTGAAACTGTTTGAAGAAAAACAGTTCGACGGTGTAATTCACCTGGCGGCCGAGTCGCATGTTGACCGTTCCATTTCCAATCCCACAGAATTTGTGTACACCAACGTGATTGGTACGGTGAATTTACTGAATGCAGCACGCCACATCTGGAAAGATCCAGAAGGGAAAAGATTTTACCACATTTCTACCGATGAGGTTTACGGTTCGTTGGGCGATGAGGGAATGTTCACCGAAGAAACCCGCTACGATCCGCACAGTCCGTACTCGGCATCAAAAGCCAGCTCCGACCATTTTGTGCGGGCTTATCACGATACGTTTGGACTGCCGGTGGTTATTTCCAACTGTTCCAACAATTATGGTTCGTATCAGTTCCCCGAAAAACTGATTCCGCTTTTCATCCACAACATCAAAAACAACAAACCGCTACCGGTTTACGGCAAAGGCGAAAACATACGCGACTGGCTGTGGGTAGATGACCATGCCACTGCCATCGATGTTATTTTTCACAAGGGCCGGTTGGGTGAGACTTACAACATTGGTGGATTCAACGAATGGAAAAACATCGACCTTATCCGGGTTATTTGCCGGGTAATGGATAGAAAGCTTGGCCGGCCCGAAGGGGAATCGGAAAAGCTTATCACTTTTGTGAAAGACCGTGCCGGACACGATTTACGCTACGCCATCGATGCCACAAAGTTGAAAAATGAGCTTGGCTGGGAGCCTTCACTGCAATTTGAGGAAGGTATAGAAAAAACCATCGGCTGGTACCTCGAAAACGAAGATTGGCTGAATAATGTAACTTCGGGCGACTACCAGAAATATTATGAAGATCAGTACATCAGAAGATAAATTTCAATTCATATTTTATGTATTGCGTTTTTCGTAATACCGGAATTTAACAAAATCAATCAATTCCCAGTTCCTTTGCCGGATCCCAGAAATGTTTTTTGAAGTGGATGATTTGGTCGTTTTTTACTTTTATGCCTTCATTTTCCAGCAGTTCTTTCATGGCATTGGGTGTGTCGAAGTGGTGTTTTCCGGTGAGCAGTCCGTTTCGGTTTACTACCCGGTGGGCCGGCACAAACCCGGGATGGCTGTGCGAGGCATTCATAGCCCAGCCTACCATGCGTGCCGAACCTGCTGTCCCCAGATACTTGGCAATGGCGCCGTAGGAAGTAACCCGGCCCGGAGGGATGTGTTTCACTACCTGGTAAACTTTAATGAAAAAATCGCTCATATTGATTAATTTTCCCTCGCGCTTCTTCCAAAACTACGGTATTCGTCTCTTTCAAATTCTTCCTGCGGCTCGTTCCATTCCTTTTCATTCAATCGAAAAGCCAGGTATTTAATTGGAATCCCCCGGCTTAGCCACTGCTTTTCGTAAAATGTTTTTATACGCAGGGTATTGTTCTGTATATCTGATTGGTAAAGATTATCTGTTTCTGCCAGAATTTCAAATCCATTTAAATGTGCCAAAGCACAGGTGTACGAATATTGAAATTGGCTGTCGGTTTTCAGGTGGATAATCCCCTCTTTTTTCAGGAATGGCATGTATTTTTTCAGAAAAATGGTGGAAGTGAGCCGCTTTCGTGTTTTTTTCATTTGCGGGTCGGGAAAGGTAAGCCAGATTTCATCTACCTCTTCAGGCCCAAAAAACTGACCAATAATTTCGATGTTGGTGCGCAGGAATCCCACGTTTCCCAATCCTTTTTCCTGGGCTATTTTAGCGCCTTTCCAAAGCCGGGCGCCTTTAATATCAACACCCAGAAAGTTTTTATCCGGATGCTTTTCAGCCATTTCCACCGAATATTCGCCCTTGCCGCATCCCAATTCCAAAATAATCGGATTGTTATTACCGAAAAAGTTCTCTCTCCATCTTCCTTTCAGGTGGAAATCGTTGTTTTTTATCGCTTTGTAAGGAGCCTGAACCACATGTTCAAAGCCCTTCATCTCCTCAAATTTTGCCAGTTTGTTTTTACTCACGTCCCGAAATTTTTTCAATTCTGATTCCAACATCATGTATTCCTGTCAGAATCTCATCGCGCATGCCCTGTTGCAGCGAAATGGTGTATTCGCCCGAACCCGGAAAATAAACACCACGGCGGTACACGGCCTGTACAGTTTTAATTCCGCCCAATCCATCGCCCAGCCATCGCCCCATGTGGTCGGCCAAAACAATTTCAAAAGTGTCGCGCACCACATTACCCCCAGGTTGTAAAATTTCTACAAACAACCATAAATTGCTGTATTTATAGGTGGTTTGATTGCGAACCTGGATAAACAGGTTGTGGTTTTGCAGGGTATCGGACACAGGGACAGTAAAAATTGTGAGCGAATCTTTATGCCATCCCGACTCAGGGATTTTCCGGTACTGGTCGTACACCCGGGCAGAATCGCAGGCATAAAAGCCAATAGAAATGGCTGCCAGAAAAACGGAAAATTGAATAATTTTTCTCATCGCCTTCTCGGTTTTCTGTTACGGCTGCGGTTTGGGTTTTGATTTTGATTTGGGTTTCGCCGTTTTTTCTTGCGTAGTTTTTTCGGTTTGTTAAAGCGATTGATATCCTCCTGTCCCACCATGTTCAGGAAAGTGTCTTCTGCTTTTAAAGAAACCTGTATGCCTTCAGAAACCAGTTTTTCTGGTTTTTGGCCGGCCCGGTTCATCTTTTGCACTTTTTTTACTGTTTCAACCGGCAATGCCACCAGGGCTGAAGGGGCATCTCCTTTTTTGGAATACCAGTAGATTCCTTTGAATATATCGGCTTTCAGGAACTGATAAACTCCAAATTCTGTATGCAGCGGAATATGGTTGGGTGGAAAATCTTTTTGAGCATCCATGTATGAATCCACCTCGTAATTGAGGCAGCATTTGAGTTTGCCGCATTGTCCGGCCAGTTTTTGCGGGTTAAGTGAAATCTCTTGATACCTGGCGGCGTTGGTTGTTACAGAAATAAAGCTTGAAATCCAGGTTGTGCAGCAGAGTTCACGTCCGCAGGGACCAATGCCGCCAATACGTCCGGCTTCCTGGCGTGCACCAATTTGTTTCATTTCAATCCGAATGTGGAATGTATCGGCCAAATCTCTGATGAGTTGACGAAAATCGACACGCCCGTCGGCAATGTAATAAAATATGGCTTTTGTGCCGTCGCCCTGGTATTCTACATCGCCAATTTTCATGTCGAGGTTGAGGCTCGACGCAATTTTTCGCGACTGAATCATGGTTTCATATTCCATCGCAATGGCCTCTTTCCATTTTTCAATGTCCATAGGCCGGGCATGCCGGTAAATTTTTCGCAATTCACCGTTAACGGTGGTTACTTTGTATTTTTTCATTTGCTGGTAAACCAGCTCGCCGGTTAATGAAACGATGCCGATGTCGTGACCGGGATTGGCCTCCACTGCAATTAAATCTCCCTGTTGGAGTTTCAGTTGGTTTACGTTTTTGAAAAAATCTTTCCGGGTATTTTTGAATCTGACTTCAACCACATCTACGTTGTCATCGCTTCCTGAAACATCTTTCAGCCAGTCGGTTGCATGTAACTTGTCGCAGCTGCAAAAACGGTTTGAGCAAACTCCCCTGTCAATTGTATCTACATTATCCATAAAATGCCATTCATTGCAATGCATAAAGCCTGAAAAATACGATCATTTTTTGCATTACATTCCACAAAAATAATGATAAATAGCAATTTGATGATGAAAAGGGTGTCAAATTCAGATTTTATCGTTTTATAAGCCTAACCATGCGCAGGGCAGTATCCAAAAAAATGATTTTTGGATTTCCGTTCATCGAAATATGTTTTATTCCCAGTTCAAACTCTTTGGCAAACGGAATGATGTTACGTTCGTTAATGAAAGGTGCAAATTTATTTCCCCATTCCTTTTCCTCCTGCTTCATATAAATCAGGCCCGAGCGGTTCATGTTCATCATAAAATATTCGCGGATAAGCCTGAGGGCAAAAGCAAAGAACGCTTTTTGACGGTCGCGGCCCAATGTGGCCATTTCCTCAGCCCATCGGGTGAGCTCAAAAACCTGGCGCAAATAGGCAAACCGCATCATTTCCTGAAATTTGGTGAAGAAATAGGCCGTGCTTTCATCCGGGTTGAGGTACTCCATGGCCGTTATGTAATTCCCGTTGGAAAGTTTTACGACATCAGCAACCTGTTCTGCAGGAATATTACTGCTGGCTTCCAGTGCTTTGCGCAACGAGTCTTTGTCTATAAACGGAACTTTTATTAGTTGGGTGCGCGAGCGAATGGTTGTAATCACCGATTCTTCATCTTCGGTAATCAGTAAAAAAAGTGTTTTACTGGGGGGCTCCTCAATCAATTTCAGCAATTTATTGGAGCAGGACTGGTGCATTTTTTCGGGCAACCATATAATCATTACCTTGTATTCCGATTCGAACGACTTCAGGTTCAGTTTACGGATAATCGAATCACTTTCCCGCTCGTATATCAATCCCTGTGCGTTTTCGTTTTCAATAAAACCCAGCCACTGGCTCAGTGTAAAATAAGGCGTTTTGTGAATCATTTCGCGCCAGCGGGGCAGAAAATCATCCGAAACCGGTTTTTTAAATTCTTTGGTAGGAAAAACCGGGAATACAAAGTGCAAATCGGGATGGGCAAGTTTCTGGTATTTGCGGCACGAGGGGCATTCTCCACACGAATCGGTTTCTCCCCGGTTGCGGCACGACACATACTGCGCAAAGGCCAATGCAAGTGCCAGTTTCCCTGTCCCCTCCGGACCGGTAAACATCAGTGCATGGCTTATCCGTTGTTCTGTTACCGAACGAATGAGCCGCTCTTTAATTTTTTCCTGACCAACAACATTTTTAAAAAACATAGCCCAAAAATAATGGTTTTGGGTGGTTAGCGGGTATGTTTTTGCTTCATTTGTAAAACATTTTTTAATTTGAAGTTTTCATTTCGGCCCTTGTGTTTTCAGCCCGATATATTTTTTATCTTTGGTTAAAATTTTAAGAACTCATTAAAAACGAATAAAATGCAAACAATTCACAACTACAATTTTTCAGGAAAAAAGGCATTAATCAGGGTAGATTTTAACGTGCCTTTAAATGAAAATTTTGAGATTACAGACGATACCCGTATGCAGGCTGCACTGCCAACCATCAAAAAAGTGATTGAAGAAGGTGGTTCTCCGGTGATTATGTCGCACTTTGGCCGTCCCAAAAGAGGACCGGAAGACAAATTTTCCATGCGCCATTTGGTAAGTCATTTGAGCAAACTATTGGGAGTTGAAGTTAAGCTGGCGCCCGACTGCATTGGCGAAGAAGTGAAAAATTTGGCTGTCGCACTGAAACCAGGTGAAGTGCTTATGCTCGAAAACCTGCGCTTCCACGATGGCGAAACCAAAGGCGACGAAACATTTGCCAAACAACTGGCCGAAAACGGCGACTGCTGGATCAACGATGCTTTTGGTACGGCTCACCGTGCCCATGCATCAACAGCCGTTATCGCAAAATTTTTTCCTACCGATAAAATGTTTGGGTACCTCATTGAAAGTGAAGTGGAAAGCCTCGACAAAGTGGTGAAAAATCCGAAGCGTCCGTTTACTGCCATCATGGGAGGAGCCAAGGTTTCTTCCAAAATTACCATCATCGAAAATTTGTTAAGTTCTGTTGACAACCTGATTTTGGGTGGTGGAATGACCTATACTTTCGTGAAAGCCAATGGTGGCGAAGTAGGTAATTCCATTTGCGAACCCGATTTTCTGGATATGGCCCGCAACATTGAAAAACTGGCCAAAGAGAAAGGGGTGAAACTGATTATGGCTACCGATGTTGTAGCTGCCGATGACTTTAGCGAAAATGCCAACACCAAAATTCTTCCGGCCAACGAAATTCCCGAGGGGTGGCAGGGACTGGATGCCGGCCCGGAAAGTATAGCAAAATTTAAGGAAGTGATTGAAAATTCGGCTACCATTTTGTGGAACGGCCCGGTGGGTGTATTCGAAATGGATAAGTTTGCCGAAGGTTCAAAAGCAGTAGGTGAAGCCATTGTTAAAGCTACAGAAAAAGGCGCTTTCTCACTGGTTGGCGGAGGCGATTCTGTGGCCTGTGTAAACAAGTTTAACCTGGCCGACGGAGTGTCATATATTTCAACTGCCGGTGGTGCTTTGCTCGAGTACCTCGAGGGAAGAGAACTTCCGGGAGTAGCTGCCGTAAGAGGAGAATAGAGGCCCCTCTTAATCTCCCCAAAGGGGAGAGATGGAAAAAAATAACCCGATTTGTTTAATTAAGAATCGGGTTTCATTTTTTGTAATTTTTGAATGTATCAATCAGTTCCTCTCTGTTTTGTTTAAGTTCATTATCTTCGATATATAGAATTTCAGAATTGACTGTAATAACAAAATCATAGCAAAGAAGTAATGTATGTATAAAATAATAAAGGTAATCGGACTTTGATAATTGCAATAATTCTTTCCCTGCATAAGTAAAATGTTGGAATTGAGAATATAATCTATAGTAGTCATACATACTTTTAAAAGGAACATTACCAATCGCAATTAGATGTTCAAACATTTTCTCTTCTGTTAAATTTGATTTGTATAGTTCGCCTTGGAAAGATTTTTTATTTGTTCCAAACTTATCACGAATTTTTTTAGAAGTTAGAACTTTAAAGTCATTTTCATCATCAAGTAGTTCTTTAAATTGCTGTTTTAAAAATTTTTCAAATTTGTTTATCTTCTTATTGGCTTCGTCTTTATCTTTTGACAAAAGTTCTTGTTCAATCGGATAGACTTTTTTTATATATTTCAAAAAGCTAGCGTCTAAGACACGAATCTCAGTTTCAAGTGTTGTTTTGTTTTTATTAAAAGTTAATAAATAAAATCCTATTACCATATCTGAAATGCAACTTCTAAATAGCAATGAAATTGAGCTTGATATTGGTTGATGTTCATATTTTTCAAGCAAAACTGAGATTGAATACAAATTACACATGAGTCTATTTAAAAGTATTATAAAAAACTCATTAATTCTTGAAATCTTTCTCCCATTAAATCTGTGACCGATTTGATTAATTGCCTTAGCAAGATATAATGATTTTTCCTTTGTCAAATTAATGCACTTGCTTAAATTTTCCATTCTGTAAAAATTCTTTAATTTTAAACCAAAAATGAACAAAAAATCGGATTTAGTCGAAAAGCAGTTTTCAAATTTCAATTGTGCCCAAACCGTAATCAGCCTGTTTGCTGAAGATTTGGGACTGGATGACCCCACTGCCCTGAAAATAGCCAGTGGATTTGGCGGCGGCATGAACTGTGCCGAAACCTGTGGAGCCGTTACCGGTTCATATATGGTAATCGGAATGAAACACGGCCATTCAACCTCTGACCCGGAAGCCAAAGCCAAAACCAAAGAGCTGGTGAAAAAATTCAATAAGCAGTTTAAAGCTGCACATGGCTCCCTTATATGCAAAGAGCTTACCGGTTTTGATATTTCCACACCGGAGGGAGCTGAAGCCGCAAGCGAACATCGGGTACACGATACAAAATGCACCGGATTTATCAAAACTGCTTGTGACATATTGGAAGAAGAGTTTTGAACTTATTCTGAAAATAATCGTTCACGTTCAAGAGAAGTAACTGTAAAAGAATTGATATGAAATGCAATGTAGGACCGGTTGACAGGTTGTTGAGAATTATTGCAGGATTAATTGTGGCCATTATCGGAGTCGTATTCGATAGTTGGTGGGGGTTAGTTGGTCTGGTGCCACTGGCTACCGGATTGTTTAAGTTTTGTCCCCTGTATGCACTATTCAATATTTCAACAGCCGCCCTAAAAGAGGATTAACCAATTAGCTGCTGTTCGATGGGTTCTGCATGGATAGTGGCAATAAATCCAAACCGGGTGTGAATTATGTTTTCCACTCTGGTACATATTTCATGTGCCTCATCCAGTGGCATGTCAGGTGGGAGTTTGATGTGGCAACTCAATTCGGTATGTCTGCCGTAGTTGTGAATATGGATATGATGCAGATGAAGCGGGTCTTTAAATTCATTTTGGGTGGTCTCCCTGATGGAAATCAACAGCTCGTCGGAAGGCTTTTCTCCCAGCAACGATTTTATTTCTGAATTCAGAATTTTATAGCTGGCCCAGCCAATCATAATTGCCACAATGAAACTCAAAACCGCATCGGTCCACCAGAACGTGTTTCCCAAAGCGATTCCAATCAAAATAATAACCGATGAAAGTGCATCGGTGCGGTGGTGCCAGCCGTCGGCTTTCAGAATGGAAGATTTGGCTTTTTTTGCCGCCCAAAAGGCATATTGTGCCATGCCTTCTTTAACTAAAATGGAAACAATAGTGGCAATCCAGGCAAACAGGCCAAAATTTGTTTGCTCGCGCGAAATGAATTTATTTACTGCCCCTACCACAAAATCGAAAGCAATTATAGCCAGCATAACACCAATAATTATGGCTGCAATGTGTTCGGCCCGCCCATGTCCAAACGGATGGTCCTCGTCTGCCGGTTTGCGTGAGATTTTCCCCCCGATTAAAACTATTACCGATGAAACAGAGTCGGTTAGGGTGTGCCAGGCATCGGCAATCAGTGCCAGCGAACCGGTTGAAATTCCTGCCCAGTATTTCAGTACGAAAAGAAAAATGTTTCCGAAAATGGAGAACCAACCCTCCCGGTTAATGTATTTTTTACTGTCCGGCATTCTGAAATTTTACGAGATGCAAAGGTAATAATTCTACGATTTATTGTTCCCGAGGAGTTTTAAAAGTTCAGGTTTATAACTTCTTCCTGCCGGAAGTTTCTTTTTGTTGATTTCCACAAACCCGGGACCCACCGATTCAATTTTTGGAATGGAAACAATATAGCTTCGGTGAATTTGCATAAACCAGTCGGCAGGTAAACTTTCTGCCAGGTGGCTGAGCCTTTCTTTCGTTACAATTTTTTTATCGCGGGTAAAGGCCATTACATAATCGCCCAAACTCTCGAAATAGAGTATATCGTCGAGGTTTACCTTGTAATGTTTTTTATCGGCTTTCAGGAATAAATATTCAGGAGTGGAATTGGAATTTTCTTGTTGAAGTTTAGTCTGGTCTGGCTTATGCGATTCCATTTCCAGAAATTTGTTCATGGCTTTGGTAAACCGTTCAAATGAAATGGGTTTAAGCAGGTAATCCACAACGTTCAGTTCAAACCCTTCAATGGCATATTCACGGTAAGCAGTGGTTAGAATTATTCTGGGTGGGTGGGAGAGTGAACGGATAAAATCGACGCCGGTAATTTGCGGCATTTGAATATCGCAAAACAGCAGATCGATTTTTTCTTTCGATAAAACCGGCATGGCTTCAATGGCGTTGTTGCATTCGGCTACAATATTAAAATCGGAAAAAGCCGACAGGTGTTTTTTTATTACCCGGATGGCAATGGGCTCGTCGTCTATAATCAGGCAGTTGTACATACTAATCCTCCAGTTGCAGGGTTAAATTTACAGAAAATGTTTTCTCTTTTTTATCAATATTCAACATATGTTTTTCGGGGTAAATTAAATCGAGGCGTTTACGAACATTTTTCAACCCCACCCCGTTGCTGTGGCTTTCCTCTCTTTTCAGCATGGGATTTCTCGAATTTTCAATTTTGGAAAAAAGGTTGGTTTCCACTATACTAATTTTAATATTGACAAAAGCAACACCGGGAAAATGACTCACACCATGTTTAAACGCATTTTCAACAAATGGCAAAAGAATGAGCGGGGCAATTTTCAGGTTGCCGGTTTCTTCAGGGAAATTTGCATTCAGATTCAGCTTCCCGGAATACCTGATTTTTTCAATTTCGATGTAGTTTTTCAGGTTGGCCAGTTCTTCATCAAGTGATACTAATTTTTCATCGCAGCGGTATAAAATGTAATCCAGAATTTCGGAAAGTTGTAAAACCAGTTTGGGCGCGTCGTCCGATTTTTCCAATGTGAGTCCGTACAAATTATTCAGCGTATTAAACAGAAAATGTGGATGCACCTGCGCTTTCAGCAGTTTCAGTTCGGCCTCTTTTAGTTTTAGCTCCATTTGAAAACGTCGGTTGTCGAGCTCGGTATTTTTCTTTTGAATTTGAAATGAACGCCGAATTAGTTTTATGGCTACGGCAATAATAATGATAAAATAGAGTCCAACCATCAACAGTAAACCGTCGAACGAAGAAGGATTCATTTTTTCAGATTGGTAATTGGTAATAAAAATAAATACTCCGAGAGAAATAAATAATTCAAGCCATACAGAAATCACAAATGTGTAAAACACAAAAAGTGTAAACCGACTGTATTTTTTGGTAAAGAGATAACGCGGAATTAAAAAGTAATTGAGAAAATAAGTGGTGGCAATTGACAGGGGCAGCAACATCGATACAAAAATGATGGTAACGGAATAATCACGGCTCGACCGTCCGAAAAATACAATAAAAAAGAGGTACACAGCCAGCCAGAAAAGGATGTGCAAAAAAAAGCGGGAATATTTTGACGGCAATCTTATATTCATTTCTGCATTTTACAAATTTGGCTAAAATGCATGTACTTTTTATGAAATCCAACCAAAATCGACGAACTGCACCTGTTTAATTTTAAACTGCTGCTTTTACTGTATGAAAAACAATTCCGTCAAAATTTACCATCCGAAACCAACTTGATGTTGTTTATCGACAAAATTTCGGAAATGCACGGTTTCTCCTTAACATTGTTTCAGTAAATAACTATAATTTTGAAATCATGAGTCTATTTGAAGTATTAATTGAAACTTACAAAACGGGAGGCCCTTTTTTCATGTTCATTATTACGCTTCTTGGGCTTTCTATGTTTTTTTTCGTTGTCAAATCAGGGATTAAAATCTTTGTTAAGAAAAACTATTCGGGAAAGGGAATAAACTACATTCTGATGTTCGGAAGTCTTTCCTTTATTTTTGGGCTTTTAGCGCAGGCTGTTGGTATGTTTGAGGCTTTTGAAGCCATACAGCAGGCTGGAGATATTTCTCCTGCTTTGATTGCAGGAGGGCTGAGGGTGAGTATGATTGCCCCGCTATATGGCGCTTTTTATTTTATTCTTTCAATTCCGGCTTGGGTGGTTTTGCGTGAAATCGTAAAAAAGAACAGGTAATCTTCTGAAAACAGAAAAACCGGGCCGGTGAATTTTTGGTTAGTGCGCCGGCCTATTTCAATTTATCGGCTATTTTCCCCATTATTTTATTGAACAAGGGAATCTTTTCCAGTTTGTGGAATATGCTTCCACGTCCGGAATGCAACAAAATGTTGCGGATGTAAATAAACAGTCCCAGACTGTGCGCAGCAAACAAAACCGGGTCGAGGCGGTAAATGGCGTAGGTGAAAATCATAAGCGAACCGATGGTGCTGATTACCCAGAAACCCAGTGGCAGAAAAGAATCCTTGCGCTGTTCGGAATAAATCCACTGGTAAATAAACCGGAATGTAAAAATGACCTGCCCTGCGGAGCCCCAAATCATTAGCAGAAGCGGAACATTTTCGTTTTTCAGAATGGAATTGAAATTATAGGTGTCACCCCAAAACAGCCAACCTAAGCAAGTTAATGGAATCGCCACTGCCAGTAAACGTGTGATAGAATGCATTTTTCGCCATACTTTTTTCAGCTGTAAATTCCGGATGTAAATCATGTAAACGATGATTTGTCCCAGCACGATGGCAAAATCGTTGCGCAGCACACCGTAAATAAACATGAGCACAGAAGCTGCCAGACTAATTTGCCAGTAAACTGCCGGTGAAATTACTTCGCCTTCTTTTTCTGAAAGAAACCACTGGGCAATGTTGCGGGCAAAAAAAAGTACCTGCGATAAAAATCCCAGTCCATATATTAAAATGTCGTTCATCTGTGTTATTTATGTCGGGGCAAATATAGCAATTGTGAATTGTATGAGGCAGCCGGGCAGCCAGTTGTTAATTTTCGAGTTTTTTCAGGGTTTCCCGTGCTGCATTTTGCTGGGCCTCTTTTTTTGAGGTTCCGGTTCCGCGTCCCAGTTCTTTGTTTTCCAGCAGGATGGAAGAGATAAACCGGGGTTGCTTGTTCTTGTCTTTGGCCGGTTCCTCAATGGTTTCAAATTTAATGTCTTTTTTGTTTTTTTGGCTCCATTCAATCAACTGACTTTTAAAGTTGGTGTCTTTTTGTTCTATTTCGTTGAGGTTAACAAACTGCGAAAGAATTTTTTTTGTGACAAAATATTTGGTTTTTTGATAGTCAGTATCAAGGTAGATTGCACCAATCAATGCTTCAAGTGCATCGCCATAAATGTGGCTTTTATCGATGTTTTTTGTGGTGTTTGAATCGATAAACACATTAAGTCCCATGTCGAAGGTCAGACGGGTTAAAAAAGTACGGTTAACCAGTTTCGACCGGTTTTTTGTAAGAAATCCCTCATCTTGCTGAGGAAACCGGTTGTATAAAAAATCGGCAATGATTGCGCCCAGAATGGCATCTCCCAAAAACTCGAGCCGTTCGTTATTTACCATGTTTCCCTGTGAATCGTAAACCGAGGCCGATTTATGGATGAAAGCCAAATCGTATAGTTTCAGGTTTGTTGGGTAAAATCCCAACAGCTCTTTTAAAAACAGATAAAACTCTTTTCTCGGAGATGAAAAGAGTTTTATCCGTTGTGCTATAATTCTAACCACAGGGATTTAAAATTTTTTGAAAACCACAGTTGCATTATGTCCACCAAAACCAAACGTGTTGCTAATGGCAACATTTACCTCCCTTTTTTTGGCCACATTGAATGTGAAATCCAGTTTGTTGTCTATTTCCGGATCGTCGGTAAAATGGTTGATTGTAGGAGGAATTAAGTTGTTCTGAATGGCCAGAATGGTTGCCAGTCCTTCTACTGCACCGGCTGCCCCGAGCAGGTGTCCGGTCATCGATTTGGTAGCGCTAATGGCAAGTTTGTATGCATGATCGCCAAAGGTGTTAATAATAGCTTTGGGTTCAGCAATATCGCCCAGAGGGGTTGAGGTTCCGTGAACATTAATGTAATCAACGTCTATGGGTTTCAGCCCGGCATCTTCCACAGCCCATTTCATAACCAGGCTGGCACCTTTTGCTTCCGGATCGGGAGCGGTCATGTGGTATGCATCGGCCGACATGCCTCCGCCTGCTATTTCTGCATATATTTTGGCGCCTCTTTTCACTGCTTTTTCGTATTCTTCTAAAACTAAAGCTGCGGCGCCTTCGCCAATAACAAAACCGTCGCGGTCTTTATCGAAAGGTCTCGATGCGGTTTTGGGATCGTCGTTACGGGTTGAAATAGCCCTCATGGAGTTGAACCCAGCTATGCCTGCTTCGTTTACAGCGGCTTCCGAGCCTCCGGTAATCATCATATCGGCTTTTCCCATGCGAATCATGTTAAATGCTTCAATCATGGCGTGAGAAGCCGATGCGCAGGCAGTTACCGTGGTGAAGTTGGGGCCTCTGAGTCCGTATCTGATGGATATGAGACCTCCGGCAATGTTGGCTATCATTTTCGGGATAAAGAACGGTGAAAACCGGGGATTGTCTTCCCGGTAGTTTCTGGCTTCCTCAAAAAAGGTTTGCAGACCGCCGATTCCAGCGCCCCAGATTACCCCGCCTCTGTCGTGATCAAAGGGAACGTTGCCGAGCCCCGAATCAGACATTGCCTGTGTTGCAGTTGCCATGGCGTACTGGGCATACAGGTCGTATTTCCGCGCTTCCTTGCGTTCCATGTAATCCTCCACGTTAAAATCTTTAACCTGGCAGGCAAACCTGGTTTTTTGCTTCGAAGCATCGAAACTGGTAATGGGAGTGGCGCCGCTAACCCCGTTTTTCAGGTTTTCCCAAAAATCGGAAACCGTGTTTCCCAGCGGATTAACGGTGCCTACTCCGGTAATAACTACCCGTTTAAATTCCATAAAACCAGCTGGTTTACTTAACGGCTTCTTCAATGTGTGAAATAGCTTCGCCTACAGTTGAAATCTTTTCAGCCTGATCGTCCGGAATAGCTAAATCGAATTCTTTTTCAAATTCCATGATTAACTCAACTGTGTCGAGTGAATCAGCTCCCAGGTCATTGGTGAATGATGCTTCGTTAGTTACTTCACTCTCATCAACTCCCAATTTATCAACGATAATTGCTTTTACTTTTGCTGCAACGTCAGACATAATTCTAAAATTTTAGTTAATACTAATTTGAGTTTTTAATAAATTCGCTGCAAAGTAATACATTTACAGTTTATATTTCAAAGAAAAATTACAAAAAAGATGATTCGCAATGGATATATTAAATCTGTAATATTCTAAATTTGAATTATTTATTCGAATGTTCCAACTTATTAAGCCAATATCAAATGAATGTTAAGAAAATAGCTCTTTTTGCTTCCGGATCGGGAACAAACGCTCAAAATATTATACAGTATTTTGCTGGAAATGAAAAAATTAGTGTTGATTCGTTGTGGAGCAACAGGCCCGATGCTTATGCTTTACAGCGGGCTACTGCCGAAGGGATTGACACCTTTGTTTTTAACCGGGAACAGTTCTGCGAATCGACAGGCGTTTTGGATAAGCTTAAAGAGAGAAAGGTAGATTTGATTGTTCTGGCCGGCTTCCTGTGGTTGGTTCCCGATCACCTGATTGATGCTTTTCGCATTGTGAATATACACCCTGCACTACTGCCCAAATTTGGCGGAAAGGGTATGTATGGGCTGCGTGTACACCGCGCTGTTGTGGAAAACAACGAACCGGAGAGTGGAATTTCCATTCACTTTGTAAACCGTAATTACGATGAAGGCGAATTGATTTTTCAGGCCAAATGCATCATATCGCCCGGCGATGCACCCGAGGATGTGGCGAAAAAGGTGCATGAACTGGAATATAAATACTATCCGGCCGTTATTGAACAGTTGTTGCTGGGAAAAATAAAATAGCATGCTTACCTGTTGCAATATAACACAAACCGACAGGGCAGCATCCTTCAGAGTTAATAATATTTACTTTCCAAACCCTGCTGTTAAATAATGTTAAGAGGGTTTTTTATGACTTTTCTTTAAAATTATCTTTGTTGCATGAGCAGAAAAATGTTATTGACATTAATCGTTTTAATGGCAATGGTGCTTTCGGGGTTAATCCTGATTCAGATGAACCTTATCAAAACCGCTTCCGATATCAGGGAAGAGCAGTTTGATCAGATGGTTAAAGGTGCTCTGAAACGGGTAGTTGATCAACTGGAGTTGCATGAACAGCGAATTGCACGTGAAAGCGCCCGCCTCGGACGGTTCCCGGGTATGGACAATGTTCCCGGAAGTTTTAATATTTTTCCACGTCAGGGGGCAGGCGGACAAATTACAAGCAGTTTTCAGTTCCGGTACTCCGACAGGCAGTTTTTTGGCAGTTTTCAGGAAGAATATCAGATAATTATTACCGATTCTATTTTTCCAGGGCCAACCCCCGGACAGAACACCCAACCCAACGATATTTCTTCTTTTGAGCAACTTCACGAGTTTGGGTTCGATTTGGAACGACGAAGAGAACAATGGCTAAAGGACATGAACTGGAGCAACTACAAAATTCTGCTGGAAGACAGAACCCTGGACCAGCGGATAGATTCTGTGTATCTGGCCCAAACCATCGATGCCATTTTTAATGAATCGGGAATTGAGCTGGATTACCGGTATGCAGTAAGGAGTTCAAACCTGGGGCAGGACAGATTTGTAATGGGAAGCCCCGGTTATAATCCGTCACGCAAAAAAGAATATCCAAGTTTGCTTTTCCCGTATGATTATAACGGGCAGCAGCCCAACTACCTGTATGTGTATTTTCCCCAAAGATCGGGGTACCTGCTGAGGGCGACCGGCTTCACCATTATTCCTACCATTATTCTCACAGGATTGCTCATCGCCATTTTTGTGTATGCCATCATGGTTATTTTCAAGCAGAAAAAGCTTTCCATGATTAAAAACGATTTCATAAACAATATGACTCATGAGCTGAAAACGCCTATTTCAACCATATCTCTGGCCAGTCAGATGCTCGAGGACGGGAGCATTACCAATACACCCAAAACCATTGAGCATATCTCAAGGGTTATTAACCAGGAGAGCAAAAGGCTTAGCTTTCAGGTAGAAAAAGTGTTGCAGATGGCCGTTTTTAACGAAGGACGGCTGAAACTGAAGTTTAAAGAATTCGATTTGAATAAAACTCTTCAGAATGTTTTGAACAATTTTGAGCTGAGGGTGAAAAATAAGAACGGGGTGCTTAATTCAAACCTCATGTCTGAGAATGTAATGATTAAAGGTGATGAGGTGCACATTACAAATGTAATTTTTAATTTGCTCGACAACGCTGTGAAGTACAGTAACGGAACTCCGGAAATTACTGTAGTGAGTGAAAATAAAAATGACCACATCATCGTTTCGGTACGCGATAATGGAATTGGAATCTCAAAAGAACACCATACCCAGATTTTCGATCGGTTTTACCGTGTTCCAACCGGCAATGTGCACGATGTGAAAGGATTTGGACTGGGCCTGAGTTATGTGAAAAAAATTGTGGACCTGCATAACGGCAAAATTAAAGTAGAAAGTGCTGTTAATAAAGGCACAAAGTTTAGTATATTGTTACCAAAATTAAAAAAATAAGCATGGAACAGAAAACAAAATTATTGCTGGCAGAAGACGATGAAAATCTGGGCTTGCTGCTTAAAGAATACCTGGTTGCCAAAGGGTTTGAAGCCGATTTGTATCCCGACGGGGAAGCAGCTTACAAGGGTTTTATGAAGGAGCACTACGATATTTGCATTCTGGATATTATGATGCCCAAAAAGGACGGTTTTACTTTGGCGAAGGATATCCGTGTGGTGAATCCCGATATTCCCATTATTTTTCTGACGGCCAAAAACCTGAAAGACGATGTAATTGAAGGCTTTAAACTGGGCGCCGATGATTACATAACCAAGCCATTTAGTATGGAAGAACTGATTTTCAGAATTGAAGCCATCCTGCGCAGAACATCCCTGGAATCTCAGGCTACCAGTGAACCTGTTTTTACGCTCGGAAAATACACGTTCGATACGCGGAAGCAAACACTTTCCGATGCCGAGAAATCGGTTAAACTTACTACCAAGGAGGCGGATTTGTTAAAGCTGCTTTGTCAGAATGCAAATAAGGTTTTGGAGCGGAATTATGCCCTTAAATCGATCTGGATTGACGACAATTACTTTAATGCCCGCAGCATGGATGTTTACATTACCAAATTGCGCAAGCACCTGAAGGATGAATCTTCGGTAGAGATTATCAATGTTCACGGGAAGGGGTATAAACTGATCGTTTAATCGAGTTTCAGTACCGCCAAAAAAGCATTTTGAGGAACTTCCACGTTTCCAACCTGTTTCATGCGTTTTTTCCCTTTTTTCTGCTTTTCAAGCAGTTTTCGCTTTCGGGTAATGTCGCCGCCGTAGCACTTGGCGGTAACGTCTTTTCGCATGGCTTTAACTGTTTCGCGGGCAATGATTTTTGAACCAATCGCCGCCTGAATGGCAATGTCGAACTGCTGTCGGGGTATAAGCTCTTTTAGTTTTTCACACATGCGCCGCCCAAACGGGTAAGCATTGTCGAAGTGGGTGAGGGTGGAAAGTGCATCTACCATTTCGCCGTTCAGTAAAATATCGAGCCGTACCAGCTTGGCCGGTTTATAGCCACTCATGTGGTAATCGAAAGAGGCATATCCACGCGATATGCTTTTCAGTTTATCGTAAAAATCGAATACAATTTCTCCCAGCGGAAGATTGAACACAAGCTCGGCGCGCTCGGAAGTGAGATAGCTTTGATTAACCAGTATTCCCCTTTTGTCGAGGCAAAGGTTCATTACCGGACCAATGAATTCGGAAGCTGTAATTATGCTTGCCCTGATAAACGGTTCTTCTATAGTGTTGATGAGGGTTTGGTTGGGCAGGCCCGATGGATTGTAAACCCGTACGGTTTCGCCATTGTTTTGATGCACCAGGTATGAAACGTTCGGAACTGTAGTAATTACGTTCATGTCGTACTCACGTTCCAGCCTCTCCTGAATAATTTCCATGTGAAGCAACCCCAGAAAACCACACCGGAATCCAAATCCAAGGGCAGCCGATGATTCCGGCTCAAAAGTCAGCGAAGCATCATTCAGCTGAAGTTTGTCCATGGCATTTCGCAGATCTTCATAATCGTCGGCATCTACCGGATAAATCCCGGCAAACACCATGGGTTTCACTTCTTCAAATCCTTCAATGGCTTTATCACATGGATTTTCAACGTGTGTTATGGTATCGCCAACCTTCACTTCCTTGGCGGTTTTTATTCCTGAAATAATGTACCCTACATCTCCGGTAGAAAGGGTTTTACGCGGCACAAGCCCTAATTTCAGTACTCCAATTTCATCGGCATCGTATTGTTTGCCGGTGGCTACAAATTTTACCAAATCCTTTGTTTTTATCTGGCCGTTCCTGATTTTAAAGTAAGCTATAACACCACGAAATGAGTTAAAAACCGAATCGAAAATAAGCGCCTGGAGCGGAGCGTCAGGGTCTCCGTTGGGTGGAGGGACTTTTTCAATTATCCGTTCAAGAATGGTTTCCACACCCATGCCGGTTTTTCCACTGGCATGAATAATGTCTTCCCTGTTGCAACCTATTAAATCAATAATCTGGTCTTCCACAACTTCGGGAATCGCATTGGGGAGGTCCATTTTATTGAGTACCGGAATAATTTCCAAATCGTGTTCCAGTGCCAGATATAGATTGGAAATGGTTTGAGCCTGAATGCCTTGTGTGGCATCAATAATAAGCAAAGCACCCTCGCAGGCCGCAATGGATCGGGAAACTTCATAAGAAAAGTCCACGTGTCCGGGAGTATCTATAAGATTGAGCCTGTAGGCTGTTCCTTTGTGCTCATGTTCCATTTGTATGGCATGGCTTTTTATAGTAATTCCTCTTTCCTGCTCCAAATCCATGCTGTCCAGTACCTGATCACGCATTTCACGATCGCCAACCGTTTTGGTGTGCACCAGCATGCGGTCGGCCAGGGTGCTTTTTCCGTGGTCAATATGGGCAATAATGCAAAAATTGCGAATGGTATTCATAAACTCCTTTCCTTCTATTGTTTAAAACCTCTGGCTCTGTAAATTTTTCGCAAAGATATTCATTTTTTGATATTGGATATTGTGTCGGATTCGGATTTGGTCAGGAATTCATCTTAATACCATTTATGAATTTTTCAACAGGTATAAATGAAGAAAAAAGTGTTGTTTTTAACGGGATTATTTTTTGGCACACGATTTGCTATTTGTTTAATAGCTGTGAAAACAATTAAATAAAACAAATTCAACGTTCTTACGTTATTAATAACAGATTACGAAACGCAATTTGCTGTTTTTTCATAAGTTTGGTTTAGTTAGGTTTAGTTTTGACCCCGGGGCAGAGGCCCCGGGGTTTTTCGTTATATAAATGAATTATTAACAGGCCAGAACTCTTCAAACGGCCTTCAATTCGGTAACTACTCACCAAAGCGGGCGGTTAAATATTCGCGGTTTAACCTGGAAATGTTGGTAATTGAAATGCTTTTGGGACATTCCACTTCGCAGGCACCGGTATTGGTGCAGCCGCCAAATCCCAGTTCATCCATTTTGGCTACCATGCTGCGGGCACGTTTTTTGGCTTCCACTTTTCCCTGTGGCAGTTTGGCGAGGTGAGAAACCTTAGCCGATACAAACAACATGGCCGAAGAATTTTTACAAGCGGCGACACAGGCCCCGCAACCAATACACGATGCAGCATCCATTGCTTCATGCGAATCTTCAATCGGTACCGGAGTGGCATTTGCATCGGGAACGCTTCCGGCATTAACCGTGATGAACCCGCCGGCATACATGATTTTTTCAAAGGCCGTGCGGTCCACAATCAAATCTTTTATAACCGGAAACGATGCAGCTCTCCATGGCTCAATTGTAATGGTATCACCGTCTTTGTATTCACGCATATAAAGTTCGCAGGTGGTTGTTCCACTCAGCTTACCATGCGGGCGTCCATTAATGTAAAGTCCGCACGAGCCGCAAATTCCTTCCCTGCAGTCGTGCTCGTAGGCAACCGGATTTTTCCCTTCAACAATCAGGTTACTGTTTAAATAGTCGAGCATTTCGAGAAACGACATGCCGGGCGAAACATTATCCAGCGTATATGTTTCAAATTTTCCTCTGGTTTTGGAATCTTTTTGACGCCATATTTTAAGCTTAACTTTCATTTTTAAACTGTGTTAAGTTTCTAACTTGTTTTACTTGTAGCTTCGTACCTGAACTTTTACAAACTCGTAATTCAACTCTTCCTTGTGAAGTACAGGTTCGGCGTTTGGTCCCTTGTATTCCCATGCTGCCACATACGAAAAGTTGGCATCATCGCGTTTTGCCTCGCCGGTTTCGGTCTGACTTTCTTCGCGAAAATGGGCGCCGCAGCTCTCCTTGCGGTTCAGTGCATCGTAGCAGAGAAGCCTGGCTAGCTCGAAATAGTCGGCAACTCTTCCGGCCTTTTCCAGTTCCTGGTTCAGTTCATCGCCTTCGCCGCTTACCTTCACATTTTTCCAGAAATCTTTCTCAAGTTCGTCGATCAGCCCCATGGCTTTTTTCAGCCCCTCTTCGTTGCGGTACATTCCGCAGTAGTCCCACATAATTTTTCCCAGCCTTTTGTGAAATGAGGTAACGGTTTCTGTTCCGTTCACCGCCATAAGCCTCTCAATTCTTTCTTTTGCACCTTTTTCCGCCTGTTCAAACTCAACCGTATCGGTTGGTATTTTCGGTGTTCTGATTTCTTCGGCCAAATAATCGGTGATGGTATATGGTAAAATAAAATAACCATCGCCGGCGCATTGCATCAGCGAACTTGCTCCCAGCCGGTTTGCTCCGTGGTCGCTGAAATTCGACTCGCCAATGGCAAACAGTCCGGGAATAGTGGTCATCAGGTTATAATCTACCCAAAGCCCGCCCATGGTATAATGTCCGGCAGGGTATATTCGCATGGGTGTTTCATAAGGCGATTCTCCTGTAATTTTTTCATACATCTCGAACAGGTTTCCATACTTGTTTTCGATGGCTTGTTTTCCCTGGCTTTGAATGGCATCGCGGAAATCGAGGTAAACCGAGAGCCCCGAATCACCAACGCCGTAACCAGCGTCGCATCTTTCCTTTGCTGCCCGTGAGGCTACATCGCGCGGAACAAGGTTCCCAAAAGCAGGATACCTGCGTTCCAGATAGTAATCACGTTCTTCTTCGGGAATATCGCCCGGTTTGCGTTTGTCACCTTTTGCTTTTGGTACCCAAACACGTCCGTCATTCCTCAGCGATTCACTCATCAAAGTTAATTTGCTCTGGAAATCGTTAAGCACAGGAATGGACGTGGGGTGAATTTGGATGAAACTGGGATTTGCAAACAGAGCGCCTTTTTTGTGGGCTTTCCATGCTGCCGATCCGTTTGAATTTACTGCCAATGTTGAGAGGTAATAAATGGTACCGTAACCACCGGTGGCCAGCACAACGGCATGTGCCGAATGGCGTTCAATTTTGCCGGTTACGAGGTTTCGGGTAACAATTCCACGGGCCTTGCCGTCAACCACAACCAGGTCGAGCATCTCACGGCGCGAATACATGGTAACTTTGCCGGTTTGAATTTGTCTGGCCAGGGCGCTGTAGCCCCCCAGCAGGCATTGTTGTCCGGTTTGCCCTTTGGCATAAAACGTGCGGCTTACCTGCACACCACCAAACGAACGGTTGTCGAGCAGGCCACCGTAATCACGCGCAAAGGGAACTCCAAGGGCTGTGTAGTGGTCAATTACATAATTGCTCACTTCGGCAGCCCTATATACATTTGCCTCGCGGGCACGGTAATCGCCCCCTTTTATCATATCGTAAAAAAGGCGGTAAACACTGTCTCCGTCGTTTTTGTAATTTTTGGCTGCATTAATTCCTCCCTGTGCTGCAACCGAGTGCGCACGACGCGGAGAATCCTGGTAGCAGAATACTTTCACATTGTAGCCCAGTTCGGCCAGGGTGGATGCAGCACCGGAGCCAGATAAACCGGTACCCACAACAATAATATCGAGTTTCTTTTTGTTGGCCGGATTTACAAGCCGCAGGGAGTCTTTATGTTTGGTCCATTTTTCGGCCAGCGGGCCGCCAGGAATTTTTGAATTTAGTATGCTCATAATTTTGTCATTTTTTAATTATACAAACCCAGCATGAAATAAAGTGGAATTACGGCAAACCCTAATGCAACTGCTATTGCATAAATTTTTCCTATAACCTGCAGTCGGCTCATCCAGTTTTTGTTGCTCAAACCAAGTGTATGAAAACCCGACCAGAATCCATGAGACAAATGAAGTCCCAGCAAAATTCCACCAATAATATATAGCACGTTGTGCAACATGCTGGTTTTAAATAAATTGGAAACCAATACATAGGTGTTTTCCATGTGTTCACCATTAATGACAACACTATCAATTGTATCCGGATTGAATTTAATCTTCCAGAAAAAATCACTGATATGAACAACTAAAAAAACCAGTACCATTGCTCCTAAAATAAGCATGTTCCTTGAAGCCCAGGAACTGGAATCGCCCGGGCTCCTTTTGCTGTACTTCACCGGCCGGGCACGCCAGTTTTGGTATTCGATTACAAAAGACAAAAGGATGTGAACCAAAAATCCGATTCCAAGCAGGGGTTCCATAACCTTCACTGCAGGATTGGTAGCCATAAAATGGGCTGCCTGGTTAAAAAGTTCACCACTGTCGTCAAAAATCAAAAAAAGATTCACAGTCAAATGGACAGCAATGAACATAACTAAAAAGAGCCCTGAAATGCTCATTATAAACTTTCTGCCAATTGACGCAGTTACAAACTTGCTCATAAGTAGTTTATTTAATCGTGTTGAAAATAATCAGGCACAAAAGTAGCTGAACCATGCATTATCCCCAAATAGTTTGTTCTAAAATAGCTAATTTAAATTATTTCTAAGAAGTTCTGAGAAGGAATTTTACATTTCGATTTAGAGCTTGTCTGCGCTTAATCAAACAAATGGTTGAAATCAGGAAAGTTCTCTGAATGCTTTGTTCAACTGCCTAAGCGAGAATTGACCTGACAAAGCAACCAATTCGGCAGGGAGGAAATTATCCGGATATTCGGTTAATTCAATTTTGTCGAAAACACACTGGACTGCCACTGTGGTGCCGTCTGTTAAGTTAACATATCCTTTAATCCGGTATGCTTTGGGGGCCCATTCATTTAAAAATTGAACCAAAGCATCTTTTGAAATTTTTTTTCCGCTTTTTATGACCATTGAATTGATATCGGGACGGGTAAGCGGATTACCCTTTTCTGCATAGAATTTAGAAATTGCAGCAGTTCCCGGCTTAAATTCTACGTCACAAAAAGTTGTTGTGTTGATTTCAGCAAACGGATTCATTTTCCGGATTTCATCAGTTATTTCATTCACACTTTCAACAAGGTCTGTTTTGTTTATCAGCACCTTATCTGCCATGCGGATTTGATGACTCAGCCGCTGCCTCATCAAACCGGCTTTTTTAAAGTTAAGGGCATCCACAATACACCAGTTGGTTGCCAGGTAAATTTTTTCGGAAAGCGATCCTGCAGAAACCACTTCGGCCACCGAGGTTGTGTCCGAAAGTCCTGAGGCTTCAATAATCAATATGTCGGGATGATGTTCGTCAATAAATTTTTCAAGCGAACGGGTGAAATCGCCCAGCAGGCACACGCAAAAAACCGATCCATTATTTATTTCAAGAAGTTTAAAATCTTTCCCTGAATTTTTCAGCTCCACTCCGTCAACACTGGCCGGGGCAAACTCATTCTGAATAATTCCCAGTTTAAATTTTTCTGAATGGCCTTCAATAATCCGTTTCAGAAAGGTAGTTTTTCCGCTTCCCAAAAACCCGGAGATAATATGGAATGGAATTTTCATTCAGTTATTATCCACCACCTCTCTCACTTTACAAATATGATCTGGTGTGGTGCCGCAGCAACCGCCAATCACATTGGCGCCGGCAGCAATAATTTTGGAAACAAGCGCTGCCATCTCCTCGGGTTTTTCGGGGAAAACTGTTTCTCCGTCCCGGTAAACCGGCATGCCGGCGTTGGCGTGCACAAGTATCGGAATTTCGGGATTTGCTTTTCGGATTTCTTCCACAATGCCTACCATTCCGGCTATTCCGTTACCGCAGTTGGCGCCAAGGAGTTCTGCCCCGGCATCGATTAACGTTTGCACCATTTCAGTTGGCGAAACGCCCATCATGGAACGGAATACGCCGGTTACGGTTTTTTCGAAGGTCATGGTACAAAAGATTTCGCAGTTGGTGTTTTCTTTGGCAGCCCGGATGGCAAGGCGTGCCTCGTCGAGGTCGCTCATGGTTTCAATCATGATGGCATCGGCGCCGCCGGCTTCCAGTCCCATCGCTTGCTCTTTAAAAGCTTCGTACAATTCTTCTTCAGTAACATCGCCCATCATCAGGATTTTACCGGTTGGACCCACCGAGCCCAGCACAAATTTATCGCCGGCCGCCTTTCGGCTGATTTCGGCAGCGGCTTTATTCAACTCGAAAACCTTATCTGCCAGTCCAAATTTTTCCAGTTTGAACCGGGTACCGCCAAAGCTGTTGGTTTCGATCATGTCGGCGCCGGCATCGATGTAACTCCGGGCAATGTCCAAAACCTCACCGGGATGTGTGAAGTTCCATTCTTCAGGGCAATCGCCGGTTTTTAAACCTTTCTGCTGCAAAAATGTTCCCCACGCACCGTCGGAAACCAGGATTTTGCCTTGTTGTATTTTGTCAATTATTTTTCCCATCCGGTTTTAATTGTCATTTATAAATCGTTCAATTTTTTTTATAAAAGATTTCATCTCGTTAAAAAGTAAATCTATATCTGTCCGGTTAAAATTTACAAAAGTGTCATAATCGGCTGATTTTCTGTATTCGTAGCAGTCTCGAAGGATTCTTCCATAGTCGTTTTCAATTTTGCTTGTTGCAATAAATGATTTGTTGAACCAGCCAATTAACTGCATATGTTTAGAAGTTTTATAACCTTCTTTTAAAGCTAATGCCAGAACACAATAAAAAACTGCATAGTAAATACGGTTAATGGCAGCTGGAATTTTTTCATTTTTCATCAGCAATTCCGCATCATCTGCAGAGTTATGTGCCTGTTCAAGCCTATAATGAATCAATGCTTTTCTTTCGTTTTCTGATATAGTCATGCATAAATCCCTTTTTGGATGGCGGTTTGAAAAATGGGTTGTTTTCCTCTCAAAGTATTTAACTCCTCTTCTCCAAGAACATGAACATCAGTAAAGACTTCATATTTTAAATCGATTTCGTAACAATATTCTGAAATCTTTCTTTTTAATGTCCAGTCTGGTATTTCTTTTAAAATAACCAGAAAATCATAGTCGGAGTATTCATGTGCACCGCCATAAGCCTGTGAACCAAATAGAATCACCTCTTTCAGGTTATCGCCAAGCTTTGAAGCGAGCAGGGTTTTTAATTCGTTTAATATTTGATGTTTTTCAACCATACTTTTTAAAAAGACAAGGCTAAGTTACTAAAAAATCACAACTCTTTCAGCCACTCCTTAATTACATCTGTGGAGGGAATTGTTCCTTCTGATTTTAGTTTATAATTTACTGTAACCACTGCCGGCGATTGCGTGGCGCCAAAAGCTGTGAGTTTTTCTCTGCCGGTTAAAATTTTCACCTCTGCTTCTTTGCCCAACTCGGTCAGTGCCCGATCCACCCGGTCTTTCAGCTCGTTACACTGGTTAGCTTCTTCACCAATCAGAATGAGTTCACTCCGTTTCGATTTAATTTTCAGTTTCAACTTTTCGTTGATGCGTTTTTGAACTGCCGCTATCAGTTCCCGCTCGGGCGGAATTTTGGAAACGAAAGCTATTTTCCCGTCAATGCATATAGTGGGAATGTTTTTTACCATTAGCGACGACATAAAACTAACGGCCTCCATTTTTTTGATGGCATGTTCCCGCCACTCCACCACTCCTTCGAAATGAGGCGCAACGCGTTTCACAGCTTCCACCATGTACTGACAGGGTGCGCATGATTCGGAATCGAGTGTAATAATATCCACAATCACCTTATCAGCCTGTCCGTAATCTTTCATATTGAAAACCTCCAGCGAACTTTCCTTTTTTTCGAGCGTTCGAACCACATCCTGCAGATACGGATCGTGTACCAGTTCAGTAACAGCTTTCAGGTTTTCGGGTGGCGTTTCGCGCGGAAGGTCGCAACCGGGTGCCAGAATAAATCCGGTTTTCCCGCCTAAATCGAGGCATTCCAGCGCATGTTCGCGGCAATCGTCGGGAGTGCCCATCAATAAAATTACCGTCAGTTTAAGGTTGCCGCCAAAGCTGATTCCTTTTTCCAAAGCAATTTCTTTCACAAAATCGAGCGGAATATTTTCGTCGATGGAAACATTGTCGGGCCGGCAGTTGCACATGGCTTCGATGTTTTGCTGTGCATGGCCGCAAACAAAAAACGAACTGAGTTTCCCCTTTTCTCTGACAAATTCAAAAATAAGGGAAACAAAGGGCGTAACAAACGTTTCGAAAGTTTCAGGATCGATTTGGCTGGTCATGGGATCGACCAAAGCAATCACATCGCAACCGGCATCCAAATAATATTCTGCCATTTTCAGGCTTACAGCTGTGCAAAACTCCATCACTTCGTTTACCTCATCCGGCGCCTCATAGAGTTTCATAAAAATATCGGTACCCAACAGGTGCAATGCCAACGTAAACGGACCGGTGATTAAACCATAAAGTGCCAGGTCAGGATATTTTTCCCGAAGCAATTTGGTTGCTTCCAGACACGTTGCTATTCTTCCGTCGCCGGGCCCGGGAATTTTCAGGTCGCTCAGTTTTTTCCCTTCAACCAGCGGATGAGAAACCACTGCCGGCGGCCCGGTTTCCGACCAGCGCAATTCACATCCCAGTACTTCGGCCTCAACCTGAAGGTCAAAAACCACCGGGATACCATCGGGATTGTATTCCTCAACCGACTTGCTGATTCCCTTAACAATTTCCGCTGCCGATTTCAGGTAGGCGTTGGCATCCACACCGGTTAAAAACCCGCCGTGAACACCTACAAATGGAACCCACGGAACGCGTTCCACAGGTTGGAGGGCAAACGCTTTTTGAATAAGTTTCAGACCATTCATGTCAGGCTACCTGTGAATTCAGATAATCTACCAGACCCTGCGGATCGGGTGCATAGGCATCGGCACCAATTTTCTGCCGGAAAGTATCGGTTACCGGAGCGCCACCCACAGCCACTTTTGCCTCGGGTACTGCTTCCTTTATGGCTTTGGTTATTTTTTCCATGTTCACCATGGTGGTGGTAAGCAGCGCCGACAAACCAACAACAGCATCTTGATTTTCTTTCATTGCAGCGACAAACTGATCGGCTTTTACGTCGGTGCCCAAATCAACCACTTTCCAGCCGTTACCTTCCACCATCATCGATACCAGGTTTTTACCAATGTCGTGCAAATCGCCTTCCACGGTACCAATAATGAAAGTGCCTTTTTCTTTCACTTCGCCTGACAGGAAAAAAGGTTTCAGGTGAATCATGGCCGTGCTCATGGCTTTGGCCGACATCAACACTTGTGGAACAAACACTTTGTTTTCGCGGAATTTGATACCCACCTTTTCCATACCAACCATTAACCCTTCAGTTAAAATACGCTGGGCTGAAACCCCTTCATCAATCGCCTGCCGGGTAAGTTCGTCGGCGCCATCCTGTCCTTTCATATTCGGTGGATATGGTGCGGCTTTATTGATTTTTCCGAATTCGATACATTCGGCAATTTTTGATAACAGTTCACTCATGGTGCTTCAATATATTTTTGGTTTTCACAAATGTACTGATAAATGATGGTTGCAAAATAGTATTTTCTTTGAAATAGATGGATAATATTACTTTCTTTGATTAATTCATTCATTTGGAGCTTTAATTTCGTATTTTTGGGTTATGAGCGGTTCAACCATATATTCCATTGGACACGGAAATAAAAAAACAGAAGATTTTATCCGTGAACTGAAAGCATTCGGAATTGCCTATCTGCTCGATATCCGGTCGAAGCCCTATTCGAAGTGGAATCCCGCATTTAATAAGAATGAACTGGAAAATAGTTTAAAGGGGAACGGCATTTCTTATGTTTTTTTGGGAGACCAGTTGGGAGGATTGCCTTCGGATACAAGCTGTTACGATTCCGAAGGAAAGGTAATTTATGATTTGATAAAAGAAAAAAAGTTTTTTAAGGAAGGGCTGAAAAGGCTGATTCGGGGCAATGAAAAAAAAATTAAACTGGCCATCATGTGCAGTGAAACCAACCCCGGCGAATGCCATCGCAGTAAATTGATTGGACAGGAGTTATTAAAAAATGGCATCTCATTAAACCATATTGTTTCAGACAAGCTGGTTAAATCGCAGGAAACGGTAATGACTGAGCTGACAAAAGGTTTGGGAACCGTGGATTTATTTGGCAACGTAAAAGAGTTTGTTTCCCGGAAATCATATTGAAATGGAGTTTTTTACCCTTGGAGTTTACAATTCAGGTGAAGATGAATTCTTCGAAAAATTAACCGTAAATGGTGTCGATACTTTTTGCGACATCAGGCAGCGAAGGGGAGTACGCGGAGCCAAATATGCCTTTGTTAACAGCAAAAGATTACAAACCAGCTTGAAGCAAATGAAGATTGAGTACCAACACATGAAAGAACTTGCACCCCCACCTGAAATTCGCCGGCTGCAAAAACAAACAGACTCGGAAGAGAAAAAACTGAAACGGGAGCGGGCACATCTGGCCAATGCATTTGTTTCTGCATATAAAAACCAGATTTTAGAGCCTTTCGATTTTACCCTGTTCGTAAATAACCTCGAAAAAGCCGGAGCAAAAAAGATTGTGTTTTTTTGCGTGGAAGAACATCCCGATGCTTGCCACCGCTCACTCGTTGCAAACGAAATTGAAAAGTCAGGATACAAAATAAAACATTTGTAATGAGGATTTTAGTCGTTGCAAAAACACATTTGTCGAAAGCGGTTTGTGTGGGCGCGCTGGCCGTAAATGGCCGATTTCTAAGGCTATTGGATGAGCATGGTGCAAATCCGCCGGTTCATACAGACTATGAAGTCAGGCAAATTTGGGAAATCAAATGCCGGAAAGCGTATAAACTCAGACCTCCTCATACCGAGGATGTGAATGTGCTCCACAAAGAATATTTGGGAACGCTGGACAGTAGCCGCCACATGCTGGATGTTCTGGAAAAATGCAAGGCGAAAATCTGGCAGGGAAGTCCGGATGAATTGTTTGACGGTTGCCTGCTGTGGTCTGAAAAAGGCAGTGGTTTTTTAAACGAAACGTGCAATCTGCCCCAGAACAGTGTTGGTTTTTGGATTCCTGATAAACCCATGGTGAAATACCTTTTATATGAGAAAGTGAGATATTTGTATCCGGGCGAAACCGGCAAAAGAAGTTTGCCATACGTTGGGTTTGCATCACCTGTTGACACTATTCCCGCCGGCACGTTGCTGCGGGTTTCGCTTGCGCGTTGGTGGGATAAATACGGGGAAACAGAGGAAAGGTGCTCGCTGCAGTTGTCAGGCTGGTACGATTTATCTGAAACCGCTTATCAACCGAATGAAGTAAACGAAGGCATTTCCTTTTAATTTCTATTTTATGATGAATGAATTAAGGTATTTCAGACTTCCGGAGGCTTTGATTAACGAACAAAGAAAAAACCCGGCTGCACGCGACTTATACCTCACAGAAACAGGTGAACTGGAAGTAGAGGAAGGAACAATCTGGGATTTGGAAGGGAAAACCGCTGATAACTTACTGGCTTACTGCATCAAAGGGGAGGGAATTGTTTTGCTTGCCGGCGAACAGGTGCCGGTTTCAGGCGACCAGTTTTTTATTGTTCCCGAAGGTGAAACATTCAAATATTATTCAGTTTTGAATACAAAGTCCCGGTTTTTGATTGCCCGTTTTAACGGAAAAATTGCCCGGCAACTGAGTCATGAGTTTTCAATAGTGCGCAATCTGGTTCCCTCGGTGAACAACATGGTGGCCAACCGCGAAATGCTGTTCGATGAAATTTTCAACAATCTCTCAAAAGGCTTTCACAATCAGAACATTGAATATATAAATTTTTGTTTTGGACACCTTCTGGCCACGTTCATTTATGCCAACCGCACCAGCGACGATTTGGCCGATGAATCGAGCCCGGCGGTGCGGCGGGCCATTCATTTTCTGGAAAAAAACCTCCACAAAAAACTGACATTGCAGCAGATTGCAAACGAAGCCGGCTTTTCGCCAACCTATTTTACCACTCTTTTCCGGAAAGAAACCAATTATGCCCCGCTAAGTTATTTTTCTCATTTGAAGGTATTAAAAGCCTGCGAATTCCTGGATTACACACGAATGAAAGTAAAAGAAATTTCTTTTCAACTTGGGTATTCTGATCCTTATTATTTTACGCGTGATTTTAAAAAGAAAATGGGCATGTCGCCAAGGCAATACCGGAATAGAATCCGTTAGAAGTATTTTTCCATAGCCTTATCATGTGAAATTGTATTCCAATGTCGTTTAGTTAAGAAAGGAATATCAGTAGTAGCAATGGGAACACCCTTCGACTACGCTCAGGGTGACGGTCAGACTGAGCGTAGTCGAAGTCTGGATTCACTAACTAAACGACATTGAATTGTATTCCCTGATTTTGCCTGTTCCAATCCTCTTTCCACCGATTCAACTATTTCATCCGGTAAACCATCTCTCCAATCTGTTTTTCTCAGCAGAATCTTTCCAGCTAGTTCCAGGATTTTGATCTCGTCGGTTTTTAAAACCAACTCAACCAACTCCAATTTTTTAGACTGAATATTCATAACAAAACGTATTTTTATTCCTGCAATTTTGATCTATAATCTTATTTTTAGGGCAAATTAGCTAAATCAGATTCAGTATGACCACACCATTTCTGATATTTATTGTTGTTTCTGCCGTAGCGCTGTTGCTTTTTATGGTGCTGAAACTCAAAATCAGCGCTTTCGTTTCGTTGCTGATTACCGCCATTTATGTGGGCATTGTGGCAGGTATGCCTTTGAGTGCTGTCACACAGGCCATCCAGGAAGGAATGGCCGGTACGCTTGGTTTTGTTGCCACGGTGGTTGGGCTCGGCGCCATCTTTGGGCAGATGCTCGAAAGTTCGGGCGGAGCCGAATCGCTGGCACATTACCTGGTTAAAAAATTTGGCAAAGACCGATCTTCCTGGGCCATGGTGATTACCGGTTTTGTGGTGGCCATCCCGGTTTTCCTCGATGTGGGTTTTATTATTCTGGTTCCCATTATCTATGCTTTATCGCGCGACACGAAACGATCGCTTTTATATTACGCCATTCCACTGCTGGCCGGGCTGGCCGTCACCCACAGTTTTATTCCGCCCACACCGGGACCGGTTGCTGTGGCAGATATCATCAATGCACAACTTGGCTGGGTAATTTTACTGGGAATTATCCTTGGGTTTCCTACCGCAGTGATTGCCGGACCTATCTGGGGGAAGTATATTTCGAAAAAGATTTACCTGGAACCGCCGTTCGATTTTGATAAACAACCGCAGGATGTTGACCCGAAAAACTTTCCCCCTTTCCGGATGATCGCCATTATTATTTCTATTCCACTGTTTTTGATTCTGGTAAATACATTCACCGGGCTGGCAGTATCAAAAGAACTGGTTCCCAAATCGATTTGGACCGATTCACTTGAATTTATCGGTCACCCATTTTCTGCACTGATTATTGCTACGTTGATTGCCACCTGGTTTTTGTGTATTAAGCGGGGAATGGGAAAACAAAAAATTCTGGATTTGAGTACCAAGGCGCTCGGTCCGGCCGGAATTATCATTCTGATTACCGGCGCCGGGGGCGTTTTAAAACAGGTTTTGGTTGACAGCGGAATCGGACAAATTATGGCTGAATCGATGGCCAATTCGGCATTGCCACCCATTTTACTGGCCTGGCTGCTGGCAGCCGTTGTAAGGGTCACTCAGGGTTCGGCAACCGTGGCCATGATTACTGCGGCCGGAATTATTGCACCAGTAATCAGCGAGTTCGGATTAAACGACCCGCAACGGGCATTGGTAGTTCTGGCCATTGCATCGGGTGCAACAATCCTTTCGCATGTAAACGACAGCGGTTTCTGGCTGGTGGGCAAATACCTGGGAATGAATGAAAAACAAACACTGCAAAGCTGGACGGTAATGGAAACTATTATTGCAATTTGTGGTTTGGTATTCACTTTATTAGCAAGTTTATTTTTTTAACGACTAATCCCACAAAACCATTTTCCGTGGATCGAGCCGGAATGTATGCTTTTTACATGCAGGGCATACGGCCTTTTTTAACCGGTGAATATTGGTCAGTTTTAATCTTGCCCGACACTGGTTGCATCGGAATTCACTTTTGTGCACCACCTTTCCGTTGTCGGTCACAGTTACACTCACTTTATCGTACAACAGCCGGCAATGGGGACATTTATAGGTTTTAAATCCAGCATCGATAAACAATTGGCTGTTTTGTTTTGCCAGGTGTTTTAGCAGGTTGTGGGTTTTGTGGTGAAACAGTACCTCCCTTTTTTGCAGGTAGGAATGCAGCGATTGCGGATGAATCAGAAACCCGTGGCCTTCGTTAAACTGATCTTCAAATCCACAGCGGTCGCAACGGTATGTATAGGCTCTTCCCATGCTAATTGAACATGGAATAAATGTACAAAAAAAACAGTGACTGTCAATTTTTTGGATGTACAGAGAATGAAAATTTATCAACCGTGTTAACAAGGTGTGTTTTATGTTTTTTAATTCAAAAAAAACGAAAGCATTCCGAAACCTTTTTTCTTATTAACTGTATTAATAACAGACAATAAAAATGACAAAATGAAAGCACTTTTTTTATCTCTTTTGATGGTTTTTTCCGTTGGCCTTTTTGCCCAGAACGGATTGAATGTTGGCGATAAAGTTCCCGGTTTCTCAGCCATTGCCGACGATGGCAGCACCTGGGAAATGAAGGATTACATGGGTGAAAAATACATGGTTATCTATTTTTACCCGGCAGCCATGACCGGCGGTTGCACTGCCCAGGCTTGTGCATACCGCGATTTGAGCAGCGATCTGGAATCGCTGGATGCGCTGGTTGTGGGTGTTAGCGGCGATAATGCAGAGGGGTTGGAATTTTTTAAAAAAGCCCACAATTTGAATTTTACGTTGCTATCGGACGAAACGGGTGAAATTGCCCGTATTTTTGGCGTCCCCACCCGCGACGGCGGCACCTTTACAAGCGAATTCAACGGTCAGGCATTTGAGCTTGAAAGGGCTGTAACTACCAGCCGTTGGACGTTTATCATAGATAACGAAAGGAAAATTGTTTACAAAAATGAGCAGGTAGATGTCGCAAAAGATTCGGAGGAAGTATTGAGTTTTTTGAAAAACAACTCCTGAAATTAATCTTTTAATAAATTTTGTGGAAGCTCTTTGTTTGCTTTGGCTCCCAGTTTTCTTATTTTCTCGACACGCCGCACCAGATTGCCGCTGCCTGTGTGCAGTTTATTCATAGCCTGTTCGTAGGACTTTCGGGTTGAATCGAGGTTTTTGCCAATGCCCTCGAGGTCGCCAATAAAATTCACAAACTTGTCGTACAACGCGCCGCTTTGCCGGGCAATTTCCAGGGCATTTCGTGTCTGGTTTTCCTGCTGCCAGATGGATGCTATGGTGCGCAGCGTGGCCAGCAATGTTGACGGACTGACAATCACAACTTTCTGGTCCCACGCATACGAAAACAGCTCCTGATCTTCCTGTATGGCAAGACTGAACGAAGCTTCAATGGGTATAAAAAGCAGTACAAAATCGGGGGAATTCAGGTTTCTTGCTGTTTGGTAGTGTTTGTCGCTCAGCCCTTTGATTTGCGTTTTCAGGCTGAAAAGATGCTCCTTTACAAATTTTGTGCGCTCATCGTCGGTGAGGGCATTTACAGCCCGTTCGTAAGCAATCAGCGAAACCTTGGAGTCGATGATGATGTGCTTGTTGTCGGGCAGGTTTATAACAACATCGGGCTGAATTCTCTTTCCGTCATCTGATGTGTCGCTGAACTGTTTCCGGTAACCCTGGTCTCCTTCGTTCAGGCCCGAGCGTTCCAAAATGCGCTCCAGCACGACCTCGCCCCAGTTGCCCTGTTTTTTCACATCGCCCTTTAGTGCTTTGGTCAGGTTGCTGGCCTCCTCGCTGATGCGGTGGTTCAGGTCGTAGAGCTTTTTCAGTTCGGCACGTAAATCGGTCTGGTCTTTTAGTCCTTTCTGGTAAGTATCTTCCACCTTCTTTTCAAACAAAAGAATTTTTTCTTTGAGCGGTGAAAGTACTTCACCTATATTTTTCTGATTGGCGAGGGTAAATTCCTCGCTGTTCTTTTTCAGAATTTTAGATGCAATGTTTTCAAATTCTGTGGTGAATTTCTTTTGAATTTCTTCCAGTTCGGCCTTTTGGGTCTGCAGTTTTTCCTGCAGGTTCAGGTATTCGGTTTTGGCTTTTTCGAGCCGGCCAACCAAATGGGTGTTTTCTTCACGAAATTTCTGCAGTTCCGATTTCCAGCCATCGGATTCCGATTTCAGGGAGTTGTAGCGTTCCTCCCACACCGTTGCTTTTTTTTCTGATTCGTAGCGCCGGGTTTCAGTTATTTTTTCTTTGTCCTGAAATTCACTTTTCAGTAATGCAATTTTTTTTTGATGCCTAACATTGAAAAAAAAGATTGCAGCCAGCGAACCCAAAACAACAAGGGCGATAATAAGAAAATAAACTTCTGTGCTCATTCCGGAAAATTTTTGAACCGTTTAAAAACGGCTCAATTTAGCCAAAACGATGCAGTTTTTTTAAAGCGAAATGCGATAAATTATCACCACTTATAAACGATGGAATTGATGTTCATTCCGGCGCCGACCGAACAAAGTACAACATAGTCGCCTTCGTTGATTTCCTGGCCTTCAATTTTTCCTTTCAAAACAAGGTCGAGAAGGGTTGGTACTGTGGCCGTTGAAGAATTGCCGAGGTACCTTATACTCATGGGCATGATTCCATCCGGAATTTCTTTTTCGCCATACAGCCTGAATACTCCGCTGAGGATAGCTTCATCCATTTTTTCGTTGGCCTGGTGAATGAGTATTTTTTTGATGTCATGCAGTTCAACGCCGGCTTTCTCAATGCTGTCTTTTACCACGCCGGGCACTGTTTTAATGGCATAAATGTAAAGCTTATGCCCCGCCATTTTAATCCAAAGCTCGTTGCCTTCCATATCCGGGTTGTTGGAGCTGCCAAGCGTAAGCAGGTTTGCATAGCTCACCGAGTCGGAGCGGCTTGAGTGGGAGAGAATTCCTGTTGGTTCATCGCTTTCCACAGCTTCAACGATAGTAGCACCGGCACCATCGGCATAAATCATGGAATCGCGGTCGTGCGGATCGGAAATGCGCGAAAGCACATCGGCGCCCACAACCACGCCCCGCTTCATGAATCCGCTTTTTATAAATGCGTCGGCAACAATCATTCCCTGGGTCCAGCCCGGACAGCCCGAGATCACATCGTGGCAAATACATTCAGGATTTTTGATGTTCAGTTTCATCTTGACCTTATTGGCCAGCCCCGGCAACATATCGCTGCGCACATTGCCATGTACAATATCGCCAAAATTATGGCCCACGATAATAAAATCGAGGCTTTCTTTCGAAATTTCAGCCGATTTGCATGCTTCTTTAATGGCAATTACCGCCAGATCGGAAGTCACCTGGTCGTCGGCAATGTACCGTCGTTCTTCAATGTTTGTAATTTCCCTGAATTTCTCAATGATCTCCTCGTTCGATTTATCGAAAGGTTTTTGGGTAGCCGGGTCGTAAAACGTGTTGTTTAAAAAGTCGCGGTTTTTAACCACCTTCGGTGGAAGGTAACTTCCGGTCCCTATAATCCGTGTATATATCTCTTTAGCCATAATTGTTCAACTTCTCATCTAACTGCTAAAAGTTAAATTTGTTCAAAATCACTTTTTCGCCATCGAAAACACCGTACGAAAAGTTTGATATCCAGTCGCCCAGAAGAATCATTCCAGAGTTCTTTTTTACTTCCACTTCGGCCATCCGGTGGCGGTGGCCAAAGATAAAATAATCTATCCACTCCTTCTCCAAATAATTTTCGGCAAATTTAAACATGCTTTCATTCTTAACCTTAAATTCTTCTTGCCGGTTTAGCTTCGTTAAGCGGCTCGATTCAGACCAGCGGTGTGCCAGGTGAAATGCAAAATTGGGATGAAGTCGGGCGAATACCCATTGCAGTTTTTTATTTGTAAATATTTTTTTCAGAAAAAGATATCCTTTGTCGGCGGGGTCGAGGCCGTCACCGTGGGCCAGGAAAAACTTTTTACCGTAAATTTCGGTGACCAGCTCGTCGCGGTGAAGCGTAAGTCCGATTTCATGGGGCAGATAATCGAAAACCCAGAGGTCGTGGTTTCCGGCAAAAAAATGGATGGAAATTCCCTGGTCCGACATATCGGCCAAACGGCCCAGCACACGGGTAAATCCCCGGGGAACCACTTTCCGGTACTCAAACCAGAAGTCGAAAATATCGCCCATCAGATAGAGTTCTGCTGCATCGTCTCTGATGAAATCGAGCCAGCGGGCGAACTGCATTTCCCGCTCGCGGTTGTTTTTCAGGGCAGGAGCACCCAAATGCACATCTGAAACAAAGTATATTTTTTTCTTTTCCTGCACGGTTGCAAAAGCATTCGGTTTAAATCAATTGAGCAGGCGCGACAAAGCCCTGTCGAGGCCAGGGCCTCTCAGGTTCTGCGCAATAATTTCCCCATCTTCGTTCAGAAGGTAATTGTAGGGGATGGTTTGAATGTTGTAGTTTCTGGCAGCCAGGTTACTGCCCTGCATATCGCCCACATTTATCCACGAGAGGACGTCCTCGTCGATGGCGCTGACCCATTCGATACGGTTATCGTCCACACTCACCTGGTAAATTTCAAATCCCTTGTTTTTGTATTTCCGGTAAGCCTCCACAAGGGCTTCATTCAAAATCCGCGAATTGCGGTCGAGTGCCGACCAGAACTGCAGAAGAACAATTTTTCCCCGTAACGACGACAGGGCAATTTCATTTCCGTCGGGGTCGGGCAACACGATTTCCGGACTGTTTTCGCCCTGTTCCTGAATCATCTGGCGTAACCGGGCCGACTGTTCTTCCTGCAAAAGCTGAACGGTATTTTGATACAACGCCTGCACTTGACCTGAACCCGGGTAAATGGTGTTCAGCGCCGAGGCCGCTACCCGCATGGTATGCAGGTCTTTGACGATATATTCCTGATCGTCGAATTTTTGGTACAAAGCCAAAACGCTGGCCATCGAAAAAGGGTTGTTCATTACAAACTGCGTGGAAAAATCGGTTTGTGCCTGTTTGATGGAATCAAACGCCTGATTCCATTCCTGGCTTAGTTGCCGGTAATCCGGATTTCCCCGGTATAAATTGTGGAGCGACTGAATGGAGTCTAACCGTTTACGGGTGGTTGCCAAATGGTCGTTCAGGATTTTTACCTGCACTGACCCCGGGGAACCTTCAACACGGTAACTGCGTTCAAAATTGGCAAGATCAGCCTCAACCACAACCTGTTCTACCGAATCTACCAGCAAAGTAATGAACTTGTTTTCCGTAAGTTTCAGTAAATAATAGGAAGGAATGCCTGTTTTTCCTGTAAAACTGAACTCCCCGTTTTTATCGATTTTTACCGAATCGATCATTTTCGACGCAGCCACCTGCAACTCTTCGAGGTAAATGGTTTGCCCTTCGGCATGGGTGATTTTCCCGCTGATGGAGAACATGCCTTCTTCCTTGCTGCACCCGGCAAACAGTATTGTTGCAATGATTCCTGCGAATATTAACCTGCTGATCTTCATTTCAT
>Ga0334893_1000418_pt1 | contig 58695 bp, 54 predicted proteins | sample GraSluR3_MG_5_FD_207218 | JGI IMG/M metagenome (GOLD analysis project Ga0334893, IMG submission 207218) | Sludge microbial communities from methane-producing bioreactor in Wageningen University, Netherlands - Granular Sludge_09_05-R3 | ecosystem: Engineered > Bioreactor > Anaerobic >...
CTTATAATAATAAGATAGTCAAAAAATTTGCTAGTAAATATTGATCTTACAAAAAAAGTTCTTTCTCCACTTTAGCAACTAAATAATAGCCTAAAAGTTTAGTATTTGCAAGTATTATTTTTAGTATATATAAAAAAATGCAAAACTATTTAAAGTTTTGCATTTAATTTTATTTAGTTATCTATTTGATCTATAACTTTTACTATTATTTCTACCTCTACCCATAACATGCCCAAATGCAAATGGAGGGCCTTCTTCTATTCGGTCAGATAAATCCTCAAGTAATTGTACCGCTTCTTCTTCTGTAATTCTTTCATTTTCAACTTGATAAGCTAACTGCTCTTCAAAGCCTTTTAACATATTCTCTTTCCACTCATCATATAGGCCTTCTTCTTTAAGTGAATCAATCATAGAAGTTCCACCTATGCAACCACTACCCTTTAATTCAGCGATATCTTCTAGGCTTCTGCCTGTTAAGCTGGACATATGAGTCATGCCTCTGCCGAACTCACCAAAACTAGAAATACCATTGCCTCCATTAAAAGCAAGCGCTCCTCCAACAACAAATAGACTAAAAACTGCTACAATAGCTATTATTTTTTTCACAATAATCATCCTTTCTCTTTGATGATTTCATTCTACTAGCTTTATGTGACAGTTTTGTGTCAATTTAGCTAGAAGTTTCGTATCTTAAACAAGCAGGGTAATTATTCTTGCTTTTATGATGGCTTACACAATCACAACACACACTATGGTTCTCACATTTGGTATTTTTGCAAGGACAAACAGCGTTATTCTCTTTCAATTTTAGACATTTTACCTGATCCATCTAATACACCCCCATCAATTTATACTAAAATATTATAACAAAAAACTTTGATAAGATAAAGCACAAAGGTTATATGATGGTGCTTGTGTTGTGCAACTTTTCAACAGTAGCAGTGAAAAGGCTTAATCATAAAAGAAATTAATACTTATTTTAGAGAATGTAGAATTTGGCTTAATATATGGATTCTGCAATAAAATTTCATAATGCAGATATAATATAGTTGTTAACATACGTATTAATATGTATAATTCATTATGAAATAATTTTGAGGAGAGGTAATTCATGAAAAAACTATTACCATTAGCACTTATTGTAGTGTTAGCAATCACACTATTTAGCGGATGTACACCAGATGCTGAAGATCCAGCGGGTAACGGTGACGAAGTACAAGAATTAGAAACTTTAATTGTTTATTTTGTTCCTTCCAGAGAGCCTGATGAGATCATTACAACAACAGAACCTTTGAAAGCTATGTTAAAGGATGAACTAGCAGAATTAGGGTTCAATATTGGTGAAGTAGACATAAAAGTTGGTACTACTTACAACGCAGTTGGAGAGGCTTTATCAGCTGGTTCAGCTCATGTTGGTCTAATTCCTGGTGGTACGTATGTATTGTATGATGATGGAGCAGATGTAATTCTAACAGCTACAAGAGCTGGTCTTAATAAAGACTCAGACAATCCAGCTGATTGGAATGATGGCGAACCTACACTACCTATAGATGAGCAAGTTACTTATTATCGCTCACTCATAGTAGCTGGTCCTTCTGAGAAGGGTCAAGAATTACTTAGTAAAGTAAATAGTGGTGAAGAATTAACACTTGAAGATTTACAAGGCGCTGTTTGGGGTGTTCAAGGATCAACCTCAGGAGCTGGATACATCTATCCAACTATTTGGGTTAGAGATCACTTTGGCGTAATGTTATCAGACATGAATATTGTAAGAATGGATTCTTATGGGACAGCTGTTAATAGATTAGGCACAAGTCAAGTTGATGTTATTAATATTTATGCTGATGCTAGAAGAGACTATGCAGACAGATGGGTTGATGAATTAGGGCTTGATAGTATTTGGACTGACACAGGTGTAATTGGTGTTACTTCTGGTATTTATAATGATACCGTTAGTGTTACAAGTGACACATCAGTAGTATCTGAAGAATTAAAAGCTGCTTTACAACAAGCATTTATTAATATTGCACAAACTGAAGAAGGATTACAAGTTATCTCTATTTATAGCCATGAAGGTTATCAAGTAGCTACATCAGCTGATTATGATGTTGCAAGAGAGGCTCAAGAGTTACTATCACAAGGAAACTAATTAATATTGAGCCCATGCTAGTTTTTGCATGGGCTTTATTTATTTCAGGGGGAAAATAAAGTGATAAAATTTGAGAATGTTAGTAAAACTTACCCTGGTGGTGTTCAAGCTTTAAAAAATGTCGAACTAGAAATAGAGCAAGGCGAGTTTGTCGCTATTATAGGGCTTTCAGGGGCAGGTAAGTCTACATTAATTAGGGCTATAAATAAGATGCATGGAATAACAGAAGGAACACTAACAGTTAATGGATTGGTAGTAAATGATTTAAAAGGGAAGAGTTTAAGAAAGTTTAGAAGAAATATAGGAATGGTATTTCAGTCATTTAACTTGGTTTCTAGAACAACCGTGATAAAAAATGTTTTAGCATCTAGAGTTCCAGATATGCCACTATGGAAGTCTTTACTCGGTTTATACTCAAAAACAGATAAAATAAAAGCTTTAGAATCTCTAGATCAAGTCGGAATTTTAGACAAAGCTTATGTTCGAGCTGATAAGTTATCAGGCGGGCAAATGCAAAGAGTAGCTGTAGCAAGAACACTTGCTCAGGACCCAAAAATAATACTAGCTGATGAGCCAGTAGCATCCCTAGACCCTGTTACTGCAAGGCAAGTAATGGGAGATTTTAGAAGAATCAATAAAGATTTTAATATGACAATAATAATTAATATTCACCATGTGGATTTAGCATTAGATTATGCTGATAGAGTGATAGGTATTAAAGCTGGTGAAATTGTTTATGATGGACCAGCTTCAGGAGTGACTAGAAATACATTAAATGAAATCTATGGTGGAAGTACAGAGTATGAGAGAGAAATAGGGGAGGCATAAAAATGAGCTTTTTCAAAAACCTATTTGCTCAAAAGGAAATTACACTTAGTAATGGAAAAGTAGTTAAGCAACCTAGGTCGATTGTTCCTATAGTGTTGATTATCTTAGGTTTTTTTGTATATATATCAGTAGAAATCACGGGTTTTGATATGCAAGTTTTAATTAGAAGACAAAGGTTCTTCTTTGATATATTAAAAGCAATGTTTCCTCCGAGATGGGATTTTGCAAGTGATGTTTGGCAACCACTATTTGATACGATAAAAATGTCACTATTGGGTTCTATTATAGGTGCAGTAGCGGCTGTTCCATTTGCAGTATTAGCTTCACAAAATGTAAATCAAAATAGTATTTTAAGAAATATTATAAGGGTAGTTTTCAGTATACTAAGAACCCTTCCAACTCTTATTATTGCGCTAATAGCAACCTACATTTTTGGGATAGGTACTTTTGCGGGTACATTAGCTATTACTATCTTTACGTTTGCTATAATAACAAAAATGCTTTTTGAGCAAATTGAAACGGTTGAAATGGGTCCGTTTGAAGCAATGGAATCTTTAGGTGCAACAAAAACACAAGCTTTTATTGCCGCTATAATTCCTCAACTTCTTCCTACATACTTGGCTTTTTGTTTATATTGTTTCGAAATTAATGTAAGGTATGCTGCCATTTTAGGTTATGTGGGTGCTGGAGGTATAGGTTTACTACTTGATGAAAAACTTGCTTGGAGAGAGTATTCTAGAGCAGGTATGGTATTGTTCATGCTCTTTGTAACTGTTGTAATCATAGAGTCTATGAGCAGATACTTTAGAAAGAGGTTGACATAAATGAAAGATAATATAAGAAAAACTTTTGAGGCTCAACCCAAGACTCTGGTAAGAAATGTTTTAATTGCTTTATTTCTAATATTCTTGATGTATTGGTCATCCACAGCTATCGAATATGCAGGGATTCACCAAGGAGGAACCAATGTAGCAAGAAATATAATGCGTGGACTCATCAATCCAGATCGTAACTTGCTCTTTAGTACAACAGCGCAAGGTGTTCCATATTTGATTTTAGAAACAATGGCTATAGCTTTGCTTGGTACGCTAATTGGTGCAATTTTAGCTATACCAGTCTCTTTTCTTGCTTCTAGAAACTTGATGCCTAAAGTAATAAGTGGTTTTACAATGTTATTTTTAGCAGCAGTAAGAACCTTCCCAGCGTTTGTTTATGGATTAATGTTTATTAGGGTAGCTGGTCCAGGGCCTTTTGCTGGAGTATTAACACTAGCTCTAACTTCAATTGGTATGATATCTAAGTTGTATATTGAGTCAATAGAAGATCTTGACAGAGGGATTATTGAATCCCTTGATGCTGCAGGGTGTAATACTTTAGAAAAAGTACGTTATGGAATCCTACCTCAGCTAATGACTAACTTTTTGTCTACTACTATTTATAGGTTTGAAATAAATGTTAAGAATGCCTCTATTTTGGGACTAGTTGGGGCAGGCGGACTGGGAGCACCTTTATTATTTGCTATGAGTGCATATAGGTGGTCTGAAGTTGGTGCTATATTAATTGGTTTAGTAGTGTTAGTGCTGATTGTTGAACAAGCATCTTCAATGATAAGGACCAAGCTAGCACGAGGATAATATTATATATTTTGAAAAAGAAGGCCTCTATTTGGAGGCCTTCACTTTATAGTACTGTGTTTTATCTATAGTCACTTCTTTATGCTTACTTAAGTAGTCAATAATTTGCTCTGCTACATCAATTGGTAAATCTTTAACTGTCTTACAGTCTCTAAAAAACTCGTAACCACCAGTGCCTGATGCCCTGTAATTATTCATAACTAGAGTTAAAACATCATCATGTGATACTTCTCTTCCATTAAAGCTTAGAGTAACAACTCTTTGGCCAACTGGTTTAGTTAAATCAAATTCATAATATATGTTTGAGAAATAATCAAAGTTATAATGAGCTACTTTGGGTTTCAAAAATTCATTTGCTACTACTATAGAATCATTTTCCATCGCAAAATAGCTAGCACTTCTTTCAAGAGCTTTTCTTAATATTTCTCCACTTACTTCCTTTACCACCAGAGTGTTTGGATAAACATAGGTAGAAACAACATCTCGAACAGTAACTTCCTTCCCAAACCCTTTCATAGAGTTTGCCATTGAAGTACAAGAAATATCAGCACCTGTAACTTCTAGTTGCACCTGATTAAAAAAGTTTGCTAAATAAGTGCCTTCTAAAGCCATCTCTAAATGTTTTTTAGGGATAAGTTCAACATCTAAGAATCCAACAGGTGTGTCTAACCATGTTTGAACTTGTGTCTCCCAACCCAGAAGCTGTAAAGATAATTCTGGATGAGCATCTTTGTTTGGTTGTTGTATACTTCCTTCTATCTCAACTATTTCTTTATTTTCTATAGTAATATTTATTTCAACATATGCTTCTCCATTTGCTGGTGTTTGTGCAATGTAGGTACCAAATATACTTTTGTTAATTATAGGAGTATGTTGGTGCCCAGTTAGAAGAACATCAAAAGGGAAGTTCTTACATAGCTTATATCCAATATTCTCTGTAGAATCAGACAATTTTGTATCAGTCTCTAAATCATACTCAAAGCCACCATGGTAAGCGCCAATTAATATATCATGCTTAGGCAACTCAGACATGAGATTTTTCATAGTTTGATAGGTATCACTCACTTCAAAATTATTAAGATTCTCTTTGCTCTCCCAGATATTAATGTAATCAGTTGTTAGACCTACTACTAAAACCTTTGTCTCATTTGGTAGTGTGAATAGTTTGTAAGGCTTAATCAGCTCTTTATTTTCTTTATGCTTAACATTAGCAGCTAATGTGGTTCCTTTGAAGTCTGAGATAAAATTCACTAAATAGTCTTCCCCATAATTATAGTCATGATTCCCTGTTATAAAAATATCATAAGGAGCTTCGTTTAATACTCGTGCTAGAGGATGCTGAGTAAAATTTTGATTTTTTAGATAAGTAGTAAAAGGAGAACCTTGAATTGTATCCCCTCCATCGATTATTATGGTATTAGGTGTTTTTTCAAAAGAGTTTAATATGTTTAAATAACCTTGATTTTTAACCTTAGTATCCCTATAATCAGTTGGATAGATGTGTCCATGTACGTCAGATGTAAAATATATTTTAAGTTTCATAGTTCACCTCTAGAAAATTGATAAGAAAATTATAACATAAAAAAACAGTCAAGCTGTAGGAGAAACAACCAATCTACAACACTATGTTTATTATAAAGTAAAAAGAGATTGAACAGTATCTTGACTACATGTTCATTATTTAAGGAGAAAACAATGAAAATAGTATTTGATTTAGATGGCACACTTTTTTCTTCAGGAGAATTAGCAATTCTAGCTTATAGAAAAGTTTTCAGTATGCTAGAGTTAAAACCTTTAGATGATTGTACATATCTTAATACACTTGGTTACCCTATAAAGGAAATCTGGGAGATGCTTTTGCCAGATTGTAATCAAAACGTAAGAGATGAAGCTGGCCAAATGATGGAAGAAGTTGAAAATGGAATGATAAAAAACGGAATAGGCAATCTATATCCAGATGTTATAATGGTACTAGAAGAGTTAAAAGAAAGAGGACATAGTCTTTACATATTGAGTAATTGTGATAAGCCTTATCTTGATGTGATAGGTTATAGATTTGGGTTTGATGAGATATTCAATGAGCAATACTGTGCGAGTATGTTCCCTAATCAGACAAAAGATGAAATTCTAAAATATATATTAGCTGGAGACACCCATGGTGTTATGGTTGGAGATAGATTCCATGATATAAAAGCTGGTAAGACTAATAGAATAAACACTGTTTGGTGTAATTATGGCTTTAGTAATGAAGAACTAGACCCTGATTATGAGATTAATAAGTTTAGTGAATTACTTGAAATAATAGTCAAGATAGAGGAAGAATCTAAATGAAAAAAATAGTTTTTACTGGTGGGGGAACTGCTGGGCATGTAATACCAGCTATAGCATTATTTGATGAGCTTAAAAACATGAGCTATGAAATATATTATATTGGAAGTTATGAAGGAATAGAAAAGTCATTAATAAAGGAACAAAACATACCATATTACCCAATAAGCACAGGTAAGCTTAGGAGGTATTTTGATTTTCAAAATTTTACAGATCCTTTTAGAATAATTAGAGGGATTCTTCAGGCGAAGAAAATCTTGAAGAGAATCAACCCAGATTTGATTTTTTCAAAAGGTGGATTTGTAGCTGTTCCTGTCACTATTGCAGCTTCATTACTAAAAATTCCCATTATCTTACACGAATCAGATTTTACACCTGGCTTAGCGAATAAAATAGTTTTAAGGTTTGCGGATAAAATTCTAGTCACTTTCCCAGAAACGCTTAAATATTTACCAGAAGATAAAGCTACTTTAACAGGGACTCCTATTAGAAATTCTATATTGGAGGGGCATAAAGATAAGGCAAAGTCTTTACTCAATTTTGATGATAAGCCTGTAGTAATGATTATGGGTGGAAGTAGTGGTTCAGTTGTTATAAATAAAAATGTAAGAAAGGCACTTTCTAGTTTAATAAAAAAATATAATATTATACATTTGTGTGGAAAGGGCAACTTATCAGAAGAACATGAAAACTTAAATGGATATAAACAATTTGAGTTTGTTACAGATGAGCTAGCTGATTTATTTAGTATAACAGATGTAATGGTTTCAAGATCAGGCGCTAATACATTGTATGAGATTCTTGCCCTAAAAAAACCTAATCTATTAATTCCACTATCGCTACGTGCAAGTAGGGGTGACCAAATATTGAATGCAAAATCTTTTGAAAAAAATGGGTTTAGTAAAGTATTAGAAGAAGAGAATTTGACTGTAGAAACACTAATTAATTCTATTAATTGCGTTTATGAAAACAAAGATAAATATTTAGAAGCTATGCAAAATTCAAAACTAAAAAACAGTAATCGAGTAGTAATTGATGTTATTAATCAATATTTAGACAGCTAATCCCAGGGTTTACTTGGGATTTTGTATTAAATAATAGAAAAAAAGCAGTTCTAGTCAGTAATGTGTGAAACTTTTAACCAATTACTTATTGAATTTTAATTAAAGAGGTATAGAATATAGATAGCCATTGTGTTCTATATAAGAATATGGTGATTTGCTTTTATGTGACATTTTTGTCACTTTAGCAGTCACATGATAGTCATTAAAAAATAGTACACTTATTAAAATAATTGCTTCAATCATGGAACAAAAAGGAGTACAATTAGTCTAATGTCTGTAGATATTGAAGGAGTTTATGTAGGGGAGGTGCGAGATGAGTAAAAAGTTAATAGCAGTGAACAATTTATCTAAGATTTATATAATGGGAAAAGAAAGAGTAGCAGCTCTTAAGCGGGTAAATCTTGGATTTGAAGAAGGAAAAGTTTACTGTATTGTCGGCAAGTCAGGTTCGGGAAAATCCACGTTGCTTAATATGATGGCAGGATTGGAAAAGCCAACTCAAGGTGAAGTGGTATACTTTAATAATACTCATTTAGAAGAAATGGGAGAAAGCAGACTTGCTAAGTTTAGGAGACAGAATATAGGATTTGTATTTCAGTCATATAACTTGATGGGGCAACTTACAGCTCTTGAAAATGTGGCAATGCCACTTATATTCAAAGGTTATTCAAGAAAAGTCAGAAATAAGGCGGCTAAACTTATGCTTGAGCAAGTCGGTTTGGGAGATCGTATAAAGCATAGACCTAACCAAATGAGTGGTGGCCAGCAACAGCGGGTTAGTATTGCTAGGGCATTTGTGAGTAGGCCAAAAATAATTTTTGCAGATGAACCTACAGGAAATTTAGATAGTAAAACATCTATTGAGATAATGGAACTGATAACTAAAATTGCAAAGGCAAACGGACAAACACTAATTTTAGTGTCTCATGATGAAGAGACAGCAGAATACGCGGATACAGTTATCAGTTTTCTTGATGGTAGAGTTGTTGAAGTAGCAAGTAAATAATAACAAATGGAGGAGTTGCCATGAATTTTGATTTAAAAGCAATAGCTAAACCAGCAACCTTTTTAGCTATTTTGATTTTATTAATGTCAAGTATTGTTGTAAATGCACAAACGATAGAAGTACCAAGTATTTATAAAGAGCCACAATTATACATAGAAAATACTGAGTTACCAAAGGTAAAAGTAGGAGAGACATTTGATTTAGATTTAACAATACTAAACCAAAGTATTTATACAGCGAGGGATGTATATATTAAGCCACAAATTGAAGGAACACCTTTTGACTCTGTAGAGTTGCAAAATATCCAAACGTTGAATAGGGTTTTAGCAAACCAAGGGACTGATGTTTCATTTACATTTAAAGTGAATGAAGAAGCTACACCTGGTGTATATCCCCTAACTATAGAGTTTGATTATCAGAACATGTATAGAGATGAGTATAAAGGTAGATCAAAGACTATTTATTTAGAGGTAATTGAAGCGCCAAACTTACCACATGTAGAAGTGTCAGGTATAAAGGTGAATCCAGAAAATATAAAAGCAGGAACTACTGGAGATGTTACTTTCTTTGTAGAGAACTTTGGTGAACAAGAAGCTAGTGATATCTCTTTTAGACTAACAGGATTAGGTGAATCCAGCTTTTCTATAACTAATGATTTGAATATTAGAAGAGTACCAAGTTTAGAAGGTGAGGAGTCTACTGAGTTTGTTTATTCTCTAAAAAGTAATGAAAACATGCAAACTGGCGGGCATAAGGTAGATTATGAACTGAAATATAAGGACAGATTTGGAAGAACATATACTGAAAACGGAGAAGTGTTTCTTTCTGTTTTAGCTAAAGATGATGATGGTGAAGAAGAGGAAGATGACGATACAACAACTGTTCCAAAAATGATTGTATCATCGTATGGCACTAATCCAGGTATTGTTAGAGCAGGACAGAACTTCACTTTGAATATCAGTTTCCAAAACACAAGTAGTATTAGAACAGTTAGAAATATTAAAATTTCTCTTACTACACCAGTTGGGTCAAGCGATACTGGAAATGTATTTACGCCTGTAAATAGTAGTAATACAATTTTCATAGATGAGATATCTCCCAGAGGTGTTGTAACAAGAAATATGCCTTTTTATGCAGTAATGGATGCGCAGCCTAGAACATATACTGTTGCTGTTAGTTTTGAGTATGAAGATACTAATGGAGAACAATTTACAGCAAATGAAGAAATAGGCATAAGAGTTATTCAGCAACCAAGGCTTGAAACATCAGACCCACAGATTCCACCTATGGTAAGCCAAGGTGAGTCTTTCAATTTATTTACTGAGTTTTATAATATGGGTAGAACTACTATTCACAACCTGATGGTAAAAGTTGAAGGTGATTTCGAAGCAAGAAACCCTAACTATTTCGTAGGAAACTTTAATTCAGGAAATAGAGATTATTTTGACACTATGTTAACAGCAGTAAAAGAAGGAGTCTCTGAGGGCAGAATTATTTATCAGTTTGAAGACTCAGCAGGTGAACAACAAGAGGTAATACAAGAATTTTCAATTGAAGTGATGCCTGGGATGCAACAAGAACCGGGATTTGAAGATAGGCCAGGCATGCCTGGAGAATATCCTGAGTATCCAGGAGGATATCCAGGAATGGAAGAGCCATCTACACCTATCTGGCAGAAGCCATTAACTTGGATAATTGGTTTAATATTAATCGCTGCGATAGTAATAACACTAAAGAGACGAAAAAATAAAAAAGACAGAAAAATTGAGCAGGATTTGCTTAAGGACATTGAGATAGATGAATAGTCTAGATATTTTAGCAATGGGTGTGCGCAATCTCTGGAGAAGAAAGGTGCGCTCATTGCTAACTGTACTAGGTGTTATTATAGGAACTGCAGCGATTGTTGTAATGATTTCATTAAGTGTTGGTATTGAAGATGCTTTAATTAAGCAGTTTGAAAATATGGGAGATTTAAGTGTAATTGAAGTATGGCCAGGGTATAGTGGTAATTCAAGAACAGTTATTGATAATGAAATGATGGATAAAATCTCTGAGATTCCTGGTGTAGAAATTGCTACTCCTTTATATGACTCATATGCAAAAATAATTGCAGATAGATATGAGGTAACTACATCAATCATGGGGATTAAGCCTGAAGCGCTTCCGTATCTAGGTATAGAAATTGCCGAAGGTCGACTCTTGACCGAAGATGATGATTTGCACATGCTTTTTGGCGGACAAGTTCCTCAAAGATTTCAAAGGCCTAGTTCAACAAGTGGAATGAGAGGTGGTTATTATGACTATAATCAACAAAATTCAGAACCTCTTGTAGATGTAATGGAAGTAAATTTAAAACTCACTTATGATATGGGTTGGGATAACAGCAGGCAATATGAGCAATATAGAGCTGAAGCAGTAGGAATTATAGGTGGGGAAGCTTATAATAGATATAGCTACAGTATTATTATGCCTCTTGATACTGTTGTTAGATTAGCACAGGAAAATGGAAGTGATAATAATAGGTCTGGAAGATTTGAGCCGGAATACAATCAAGTTATGGTCAAAGCAGCAAGCCTTGATGATGTTGCAAGCATAACAGAGGGAATACAAGCACTAGGACTTCAGTCGTATAGTTTAAATGAAATATTAGAAGAAGCTAAAAAGTCTACAGAACTGATAAGAATTATCTTGGGTGGTATTGGAGCAATATCAATGCTAGTAGCTGCCCTTGGAATTACTAATACTATGGTTATGTCAATTTATGAAAGAACAAGAGAAATTGGTGTAATGAAAGTTTTAGGGGCAAAATTAGCTGATATTGGTAAATTGTTCTTAGTGGAATCAGCTCTGATTGGGTTGTTTGGTGGTATAGTAGGTCTTGGTGCAAGTTTTGGTATATCATATATATTAAACAATGTAATAATGGGTGGAGGCATGGGTGGAGGCATGATCGGTATGCCAGTTCAAGCAAAAATGTCGATTATTCCACCTTGGCTAGTGATATTAGCTTTAGCATTCACTTCTGGAATAGGATTAATCTCAGGCCTGTACCCTGCCATTAGAGCTATGAGGTTAAGTGCTCTTGATGCTATAAGAACCGAATAAACTGAGTTTCACATTAATTTTACAGAAAAATAAAAATAACACTACACAAATTACATTGAAGTATGGCATAATGGTAGTGTGAATAAGATAAATCTACTTTCAATATAAGATAGTCTAGGGGACCGGGAAAAGCTCGCAATGCGGGCTTTTCCTGTTTTAAATAAAAATAAATGTTCTTTGAGATAAAAAAAGGACAAACGTATTGTTTAGATTAATTGAATAGGTATTATTCAAACAATTGACTGAAAAAATATACATAATCTTTTGTCTGATAAAGAAGGAAAGAACTTTCGGATGTCGAATAACAAAATAGTGTCAAAAATATGTGAGAAACAATTACATGCTGAGAGGAGGCTATTTTTTGTCGCTTGATGTATAAAAATTTATGGGGGTGTAATTTAATGACTTTTGCAAACAATCAATTTTTTGCATTTATTTCATTTATCCTTATTGTTGGATTTGTAGTGTATAAGATTGTTCAAGCACAAAATGGGAAAATTCCTGCAATAAGAAGAATAGCTGGATTAGATGCAATTGAGGAAGCAGTGGGACGTGCAACTGAAATGGGAAGGCCAGTACATTATTCACCAGGTGTTGGTGCACTTGATGCTGCTACATTTGCTGGTTTAGAACTACTTGACTTAGTAGCAAAGCAAGTCGCTAGATATGGGGCAGACTTAATAGTAACGATTAGACAGCCTATAGTATTGCCAATAGCTGAAGAAGTTGTAAAAACTGGGTATAGGTCTGCTGGCGTGGAAGAAGCTTATAACCCAGATTCTGTTAGGTTCATTTCTCAGGAGCAATTTGCTTATGCAGCTGGAACTATGGGAATTATGGAAAGAGAACAAGTAGCAGCTAATTTAATGTTAGGATACTTCCTAGCTGAATCAATTTTACTTGCAGAGACAGGATTTAAAGCAGGTGCTATACAGATAGCTGGTACAGATAATAGATCACAGGTTCCTTTCTTTGTAACTACGTGTGACTACGTTTTAATAGGAGAAGAACTATTTGCCGCTGGTGCAGTAGCTTCTCAGAATCCGCTTAAATTGGGTAGTATTGCAGGCCAAGACTTAGCTAAAATATATGCAATTGCACTGTTAGTAATAGGTAGTGTAGCTGCAAACTTTGGTATTACTGCTATCTCCAATTTATTAAGTAAGTAGGAGGGGGAAAACTAAATGAAAGTAGCTAAGCTAATTTCTCTTGTATTTGCAATAGTATTAATTTTACAATTCTTTTTTGTGTCAGATACAATTAATACATTTGGAAATACAATTACAAGTTGGAATATTGTTATAGCAGCATTTGCAATGGGACTTGCTGCAATTAACTTAATTAGAATACATGTTATAAGAATTCAGTTAAAACGAGAAAACTGGATAAATTCATTAGTGCTGATTATTGTTTTAGTATCTCAAGCAGGAGTAGGCTTGTTTTTAGGAGATGATAGTAGTCAGTATATGTTCTTCTTTGACGGAATACTAAATCCTTTAGGAGCGACTATGTATGCACTTATAGCTTTTTGGATTGCAAGTGCAGCGTTTAGAGCATTTAAAGCGAGAACTATTGATTCAACTGCACTTTTGACAGTAGGTATTATAGTTATGCTAGGGAACGCTCCAGTTGGGGAAGTAATATGGAGTCAATTCCCTGTATTACAAGAATGGTTAATGAATGTACCTGCAATGGCAGCAATTAGAGCATTGTACATAGGTGCTGCAATTGGTGGAATAGCAGTAGGTGTTCGTGTACTTTCAGGAATTGAAAGCGGACACTTAGGTGCAGGTGAATAGGAGGGTAGATTATGCTAAAGAAATTACAAGATCTTGACTCAAGGATAATATATTTGGTTCTCTTAGTAGCAATATCTCTCCCTATGTTTAATCCATTAGGGCTGCCTGTAAGTGTAATCGAGCAGACAAGAAGAGTATATGACTTTATAGAAGAGCTTGAACCTGGTTCAGTTGTGGTTATGTCAATGGATTATAGCCCGGGAGCTGCTCCTGAGATACATCCTCAAGCAATAGCGATAACAAAGCATTTATTTAGTAAGAATATGAGAGTAATGTTTATGGGTATATCTCAATATGCAAGTCAGTTTGCAAGGGATGCTATCAAAGAAGCCCTTACTTTACACGAAGCAGAATATGGCGTTGACTATGTAGACTTAGGGTTTAAGCCTGGTGAAGAAGCAACTGTAACTGCTATGGGTAGAAATGTTCACAATACATTTCCTGAAGATACCTATGGCACGCCAGTATCTCAAATACCTATGATGGCAGATATACAAGATGCTAATGATTTTGCTATGGTAATAGCCTTTGATTCAGGCGGATCTAGGCACTACTATGTTGGGCAAATTAACTCTTTATATGGTACACCAATTGCATGTGCATTAAATAGTGTAAATGTTACTAATACAATGCCTTATTATGCATCAGGACAAGTATTAGGAATTTTAAACGGTGTAAGAGGGGCTGCTGAATATGAGCAGATGATAGGTAGTTTAGGAACTGGTACGACAAACTTAGACTCAATCTCATTTGGCCATTTAGTAATTATTTTCTTTATTATAATTGGTAATATCTCGTACTTCGCATCTGGCAGAAAACCATCTAAGAGGGAGGTAAGATAATGAGTACTAGTTTAACCACATGGGTAGCGGCTATCGGTACGTTAGCTTTGCTATCTTTCGCATGGAGAGAGAATAAGTTTTATAGTCTCTTTGAGCATATATATGTTGCTTCGGGTGCTGCTCATGCTCTTGTACAAGGTGTAAAGAATATAAGAGCAAATGCAATAACACCTCTAATAGGTGGACAATTAATCGCGATAGTTCCTATAATACTTGGTTTGTTATTTTATACAAGATTTATTCCTGGAAAAGCAAAATGGTCACGCTATCCTATTGCTGCAACTGTAGGTGTAGGTTTAGGACAAAACTTGCCGAGACTTGCTGGAACTAACTTTATGAGTCAAATAAGAGCCTCATTTAGTATTTGGACATTCAATACAGTACTAGTTTTGGTTAGTATAATTTGTGTTATACTATACTTCTATTTTAGCGCAAGTGAAAAAGCATATAAGATTATTAAGTATCCTACATATTTTGGAAGATTAATTATGATGATGGCTTTTGGTGCCCTTTTTGGTAATACAGTAATGGGGCGTCTATCACTTATGATAGGACGTGTATCTTTCCTTTTACAAGACTGGTTAGGTATCGTCGGATAAATAGGGAGCTTAGGCTCCCTTTAGTTTTATCCTAAAGGAGATAAAAGATGATGAAGGTAATAAAGAATGCAAAAGTGTATACAATGACTGGAGATGCAAAAGTATATGAGAGCTTGGCTTGGGAAGGTAATAAAATCACTGCAATTTCTAGCAACAAGCTTCATGCAGAACATGAATTAGTTGGTGAAAACGTAGTCATAACTCCTGGTTTTATCAACCCTATTTCAAACGTAGGACTTAAGGAGCAGTTTGTTGATAAACTGCCAGGCGATGATACGGAAGACAAATCATATCCAATAAATCCTCATTTTGATACTATATCCGGTATAAATCACTCAGATAAAGGATTTGAGAAACTAAGGGAAATGGGTTTTTTAATCAATGGTATTGGTCCTGGAGACATGAACCTTCTAGGTGGCAATATTGTGTTGGTAAAAAATAGACCTGGCTTTGTTGAGGACAATATTATTAATGGAAATATAGGCATTAAGTCAGTTTTAGGCTCACGTACAAAAGGGGTGAGTGAAAACCCTGCTTTTCCTAAAACTAGAACTAGAGCTGTTGCAGCGTTAAGACAAATTTTGTATACAACTAAAGATTACATTTCTGATAAAAACAGCTTTAGTCTTATGTTTGAAGCATTAGTCCCAATAGTCAAAAAGCACAGACCTTTATTTATCCATGCAAATAGGGCTGATGATGTTTTTACAGCACTGAGAATAAAAGAGGAATTTAACATAAATATTGTAATAGTAGGAGGGGCAGAGGCACATAAAGCTGCTCTAAAACTAAAGAGTAGTAACACCCCTGTTTTACTTACGTTAAACTCAATGCTTACCAATGATATTGAAGTTAAAGAAATGAGATTGGATAACCTCAGCACTTTAGCAAAGTTAGGTGTTTTAACAGGGATTACAAGTGATTACCAGCTTCCAGCAAGCGCAATTTATGACTTACTGCTTAAGTTAGTTGATAACGGATTTGAAGTAGCTGACTTACTGCAGTTTTTAACTTTGAATAATGCAAAAATATTAGGAATAGACAACTCATATGGAAGCTTAGAAGAAGGTAAAAATGCAACATTCAATATTTTTAGAACTGATGAATTATCTCATGAGAATATATTATGGTCAGTTATTGATGGAGAGGTATTTGCCAAAAAAGGAGAACGGAATTATGTTGCTGATTAAAAATGGGAATGTATTTGATACTAAAACAGGTGAATATAATAAGCTTGATATTCTGATTAATGATGGAAAAATTGAAAAAATTTCTAGTTCAATCAATGAAGATGTGGAAGTGATTGATGCGTTAGGCATGAATGTTTACCCAGGGTTCATTGATGCTCACACACATATGGGAGTAATGGAACTTGTTATTGGTCCTGATGGGTATGATAATAATGAAATGGCAGACCCAATAAATCCACAGTTAAGAGGAATAGACTGTATAAACCCACAGACAAGAAGCTATGAGGATGCTAGATCTGTAGGTGTGACAACAGTAGTGGCAGGGCCTGGTAGTCAGAATATTATTGGTGGTACACATGTTGCTCTTAAGACGTCTGGATATAGAGTAGACGACATGGTAGTGAAAAACCATGTAGCTATGAAGTGTGCATTTGGAGAAAATCCAAAGAAAAGTTATGGTGATAGAGGCATTGCCCCAAATACAAGAAGAGCCCAAGTAGCCATGCTTAGAGACACACTTTATAAAGCAAAAGAGTATATGAAAATGAAGGATGCTGCAGGGGACGACCTTACTAAGATGGGTCCTGTTGATATTAAGCTTGAAGCTCTGATCCCAGTATTAAAAAGAGAAATGCCTATCAAAGGGCATGCTCATAGAGCAGATGATATATTGAACTTTTTAAGAGTTGCCAAAGAGTTTAATTTGAGGATTATAATTGTACATGCAACAGAAGGGCATTTAATTGCTGATAAATTAGCTAGTGCAAATGCTGCTTGTATACTAGGTCCAAGTTTCAGTGATGGTCTCAAAATGGAGATGAAAAATGTAACATTTAAAACACATAAGATTTTACATGAAGCTGGAGTGAAAATAGCAATACAAACGGATGCACCAATAAGTCCAGTATTAGATTTACCACTAATGGCTGCAATGGCAGTAAAAGAAGGACTTGATGAGGCTGAAGCAATAAGAGCTATTACAATAAATGCTGCAGAAATATATGGATTTCAAGACAGGGTTGGTAGTATTGATGAGGGTAAGGATGCTGACATTGTTATAAGTAAATCGACCCCACTAGACTTTGAGTATTTAGCAGAAATAGTTATAATAAACGGTCGAAAAATTTACTCAAGATTGGGGGTTTAGGAATGAAACTATTTAAAAATGCTGTAATTAATACAGTAACTAGTGGTGTAATTACTAATGGAAGTATACTAGTTGAAAATGGATTAATCAAAGACATTGGAAAAGATATCAAATGTGATTTTGATTGTGAGATAATTGACTTGGAAGGAAAGACCATTTACCCTGGTTTTATTGATGGTCATTCACATCTTGGGCTTAATGAACGAGCAATTGGAAAAGTTGGCCAGGATGGTCATGATGAGACTTTTCCTGCAGCTCCTGAGCTAAGAGCGTTTGATGGGATCAACCCTCATGATGATGCCTTTGATATTGCAATTAGAGGTGGCATTACAACAGCAATAATAAGTCCATCTTCGGGCATTGGTGCTGTTATAGCTGGTACAATGTCTGCAGTAAAAACTAAAGGTGATTGTATTGATGAGATGATAGTTGATAGTTTTGTAGGTATGAGAGGGACAATGGGTCCATCTGCAAAGTTCCCTGCACTAATAATGCCTAAGTTCCCAAGTAGTAGAACCAGTGTGTCAGCTGTAATTAGAGAGCTACTTCTTAAATCTAAACAATATATGTTAAAAAAAGAAGCAGGCATAAAGCAAGCATATATGATAAGCTTTGAGAACATGATACCTGTATTAAAGCAAGAAGTGCCGCTAGTTATACATGCAAACCTTAAAGAAGATATTTTTACTGCTATCAGAATAGCTAAAGAGTATAATGTAAAATTAGTACTGTTGTTTGTAGCTGAGGGACATTTAGTTGCTAAGGATCTTGCCAAAGAAGGAATTGATTGCTTAGTAGGCCCTGTATATCAAGGTCATACAAGACCAGAGTACAGATATCATTCTAAAAAAGTTGCTGCTGAATTAGCAAAGCACGGTGTGCGAATTTCCTTAATTGCAAATTCAGGCAACGGTAAGTCAGATAGCATTAATGTACAAGCAGCACTAGCGATAGCACAAGGGTTAGATGAGAAGACTGCTTTAAAAGCTATTACAATCAACGTAGCTAAGATATTTAATTTAGATAAATGTGTAGGTTCATTAGAAGTTGGAAAGCATGCAGATTTTCTAGTAACAGAAGGTAGAATTTTTAGTAGAGACTTTTTAATTGGGGATGTATATATACTTGGCGAAAAAGTAAATTAACATGAAACTTTGTGTGATGTTTGATAGAATATACTGGAGATTACTTTAGCGAGGTGTTTTATGAGCACAAAATCAAAGAAACTTTTAGGTTCTATAATACTTGTTGTTTCTAGTCTTATGTTATTACTATTAACAGAAGATAGATTCATTCGTTTGTTTATTCTTACTGCTATAATTATGGGTTTGATATATACACGAAAATGGAATGTGAGAAAGATAGAGAAGGAACGAAGACGGCAGGAGATAATAAAAGACCTCGAAAAAGAAGAAGCTGATGAAAGTAATGAAAATAAAGAAGTTTAATAAGAAACATTCTCTATGAAAAAGGGAATGTTTTTTTTATGCTATGTCTATGTAAGTTTAATACAATTAATAAGCTTATATAAATGACTAGTATCTTATAGTCATATAAGATTATAAAACATTCAAACTATAACAAGAATATTTAAGCATAATAGTATAATAAACTATACTATTACAATAATTTTGGGAATAAATTTAAAAATAAAAAATTAAGAAAAAAAAGCCTTTGACACATATTGTAACTATGCTATTATTTACCCACAAAGTACACAATAGCCGAAAGGACTGATATTTTAAGTGGTTGCAATAATAGCATCGGATAAGATCAAGGCTATATGCCAGAATATTTACTCGAGTAATCAATGTTTAATTTTTGACAGTGGACAAAGTGTAGAAGAATTTCTTTGTAGCATATATAAAAGTAACACAATGCATCTAATTGTAGATTACAAATATGTAGTAAGCAGAAAAATCTTTGATGCAAATAGGCTATTAAAGCAACATGAGAAGTTCACGAAAACAATAATATTAGCACCAGAGAGTTTGTCTGGTGATTTATTATTAAGCAAAATGGTTAATAAAGTAAAAGTTAATATTATATGGTATGGTAAAGGTGTAAAAGATTTGAAAAAAAAACTACTAGATTGTATAAAGAATTATTCAAGCATTAAAAATTTAGAGAAGACTTTGGCAAAAAGAAAATATGATTTTACAAAAAAAGTTATGTTTTTAAATGCAAACTCAAAAGCTGGGTCATCTTCTATTTGCCTTAGTTTTGCTAAATATTTAGCTGAGAAGAATCTAAAAACTGTATATTTAGAGTTTCCTTTAGATAAAAAAGCACATAAAAGTATAGCTAATTATAAATCATACAAAGAGTATAGCCTCAGTAGATACCCAGACTTAATCAAAAGAGAAGTATATCTACGTAACAAAAAAATATCAAATTTGAGTTATATTTTTAGCAACCCAGAAAAAAAAGTGAATAGAAACCTAAGTGAATATGATGTGTTAAGACTTCTCGAAATTGCCAATGATTCAGACTTGCTACTGTTTGATGTAGGCGTATTTTGGAATCATCAAAGTATCTTAAAGCTGTTGCCAATGATAGATTATATCTTTGTTCTATTTGATTACAACAATTTAGATGACGCAAAAGTCTTAGAAAGCATTGATTATTTCCGGAAGTATAAAGTCCACAGTTCAAGAATGACATTTATTATGAACAAGTTTTGTCACACTGAATCAGAGCATCACTTAGGGCTTGAACCAATTATTTATATGAATAAGAGGAGTAAAAAAGATATCAGCCTCATAAGAAAAAGCGCTTACTTTAGCAATCTACCTCTTGAAGTACAGTTTGAACTCAAGAATATTTACTATCAAATGCTGCATCATATACATAAAGAGCTCTATTCAAGTTCTATAAAAACTTACAAGGTGGCTGAGGGGGACTAATGAGCAAATTAAAAATTATACTATCAATACTATCAATTGCTTTGGCTGTTTTCATATCATTTTTTGGGGGACCAGTGCTTAGTGAGACTGAAAATACATTTGTTAAAGTTTTAGTGGCAACAGATGATATTAATGGAAAGGACAAGATAGATGGTTCTAATACAATGCTTGCTACATATGACATTAGCGTTGTTCCAGAAAAGGTCTTAGACAAAATTCCAGATGAGCCTATATATGCAGAAAATAAGATTTATAAAGGGGATATTATTACTGAGCATAAAGTAGTTGATTTAACTATATTAAATAATGAGCTAGAAAATCAAGACTCAGTAATCGTATCTTTGCAGTTTAGAGGTCTTGCTGAAAGTGTTTCTGGTCTTATAAAAAGTGGAGATAAAGTATCTGCTGTTAGTTATGTAAGTGGAAAAGTAGTCTTACATGAAAGTCTATCAGAACTGCTAGTTGTAGATTTAGTTGACCGTCAAGGTAAAAGCTTAGGAGATAGCAAAAATATCACGGGGATAGGGAGCAGTTCAGCAGTTCCTGAAACTATTGTATTAAACTGTGACATGAACCAAGCTTTGAAATTAATCGAGATAGATAGAGTTGGGCAATTACATTTTGTTTTAGTTAATTGGAGGTAACTGATTAATATGATAGCTATATGGGGAGCAAGGGGTGCTGGTAAAACTACATTTACAGCTCATTTGGCTAAAGAATTAGGAAGGCATAAAAAAATCTACGTTTTAGGTTCGAACTTAGTATCTCCATCAGTTTCTTTATACTTTACCAGTGGAGATAGTTCTAAATCAATATATAAAGCTTTTAGAGATCCAGAACAAGTAGAAGAAAACACAATTAAAGATAAAAAATCAAAAGCTCATATCATTGATTCTAATACATCTGATAGTAGTCTTATGGCAGGATTTACCTCAGATAATCAAGTAGATAATTTACTTAAGAAACTAGAGAAAAGTAGCGAAATTTTACTTGTAGATTGCAATTCGGACCATAGCAATATAATCACTAAGCAAGTTTTATTAAAGTCAAGCATGATATATTTTTTGATTAAGCCAGAACTAGAAAGTTTTGCGTTTTACTTAACAAACATAGCTCTGATAAACAAGATTAATCTTGATAATAACATTAGATATATTCTAAATATGTCAACAAAACAGCTAAGTCATAAATTAATCGAGGAAGAGTTAAAAATTAAGTTTTCTTATATTATAAAAAGCAACAAAAGAATCAAAGAAAACTCACTGAGAGGACAAATAACAAGCAGGAATAAATCCAGAAAATTTTATAAAACATTAAGAGCTATTGCCCAGGAAATAGAAGCTGATTTAGGTGGTGCATCAAGTGAGTGACAAAAGCATATATGATTTGTTAAAAGAGATGAATGGAGATCAAATTAAGGAAGAAGCAAATTATCAAGATGAAAAGTATAGCGAATTGCTTGAAGAATTGAGAAGTTGGTTGAGTAATAATTACTCTAATGAACTCTTAAGACTCCTAGATAATGAAAATACAAAAGACAATATAAGAGATTTAATTAGAGTATTCTTAAATGAAGTGGAAATAGATTATTACAATTACGAGTTTGAAAACTTAGTTAATAAATTATTTGATGATCTTGTTGGTTTTGCTTTCTTAGAAAACTACATCTACGACGATAGAATTGAAGAGATTAATGGGAATTCATGGTGTGATATTGAAATAGTTAGTAATAATGGCTGGTATAAACTTAAAGAAAAATTTGCTTCAAAAAGGCATGCTATTAATATTATAAGAAAAATGATGCGACTTGGAGGAGTAATATTAGATGAAAAACAGCCTATTGGAGATAGCTACATTTCTTCAGGAACACGCATATCAGCTATAATTTCCCCAATTATCGATGAAGATGTAGGTGTGACATTTTCTATAAGAAAACAAAAAGCAAAAATATTTACATTAGAAGAGCTTGTTGAGCTCAATACTTGCACAAAAGATGAATTTAGGCTTTTGCAAACTTGTCTTCAACATGGTATTAGCATCGGTATAGCAGGTAGTACCTCTTCAGGAAAGACATCTGACATAGCTTCGCTTATATCTACAATGGCCCACGAAAAGCGAATTTTTGTAATAGAAGATACAAGAGAAACCTTTGTAGACAGTTTAGATAAAAGAGTTATCTTTGTAAAGACTAGGGATAGTGATGAAAAAGATAGGGATGTCTCTGCATCAAATCTACTAAAAACTGCTTTGAGATATCATCCGGATATAATTGTACCTGCTGAGATTAGAGATCAAGCTGCACTAACAGCTGTGGAAGCTGGAAGAACTGGACATGCTATACTGACTGGACTTCATGCAAACAGCGCGATAGAAGCATATGACAGAATATTGAGTATGTGTATGATGGGAAAAAGAGATATAAGCGAAGACCTGCTGATGAAGTTTATCTTGTCCGCTTTCCCAATTATGGTATTTAAAGCTCAACTACCTGATTATTCAAGAAAGTACATGGAAGTCTTTGAAGTTTTGGGTTATGAGAAAAGTAGCAAAAAGATATATGGCAATACACTGTATCGCTATATTGTAAAGGATACTTTATTTGATAGTGATGGCAAAATAGCAAAGGTTGAAGGCGAGCACATAAGAGTAAACCCGATCAGTCATAGTCTAGCTAACAAACTATTGAGAAATGGGTGCAGTAAAGAAACAATTGACTTTTTTGCAGGTGATGGGTGGGATGAATATGAGCACTAAAATCATATCATCTGGGTTAATAGTTTTTGCTGGAGAGTTATTGCTTGGATTTCCAATGCTAAACCTAGTAAGAGACATTATTAAGAAAATACGTAAAGTAAACACAAGGTTCTTCCATTGGCTTATAAAAAATATTTCTATAGGAGTGTTGAAAAAAAAGCTGAAAAGCCTTGAAAGTATTATGATTCAACAAAATAGCAAATTTACACATATTGAACTGATACAGTTTCTGAGTTTTGTAAATGTTGTGATCCTAATTTTATGTTTAAACACGGGATATGTTTTGCTAGGAATAACATTGCCTCTAAGTTTATCATGTTTTGTTTATCATTATGTGCTTTATAAGTATTATAAGCATTTGCATAAGGTAAATATAGATTTAAACTTTTCATTATCGTTAATTACTAGTAGCTATGTAAAAAACCATGACTTAATAAAGTCTATAAGGACAAATCTGCATAGAATGCCAGGAGAAATAAAGGAGGTGTTTTCTGATTTTCTGGTAAGAGCAGAGATAATAGATTCTGATTTAATAAAGGGGGTTAAAGAGCTTAAAAAAGGAATTAATAATTATTATTTTACTAGATGGTGTGATATTTTAATTCAATGTGTTGATGATAGAGATTACATAGAGGTGTTACCTGCAGTAGTTAGTGAAATGAATGAAATTAATAAGAATGCAAAAAACTTTGAACTAATGGTTGAAAAAACATATAAAGATTTCTTTCAACTAGTACTAATTACTGCAATAACACCTTTGATGTTACGAGTGACCTTTCCAGAAATGTATATTACTTTAATGTACACGAGTGTTGGAAAATTTATCGTTGCTATGGTTATAAGTGTATTGCTTGTAACTAGCTCAAAAGTGTTAATTGTAAACAAACCAATAAATAATAGTTAGGAGTGAGATATGGGATTAAATCAATTAGTAGCATCAATTATAATATCGTATAGTTTATATTACTTATTTAGTTGCGTTTTCGGGTTTTATGATAAAAAAGCAATTAAGTCATTAAAAAGTTTAACACCAAAAAAAATTGGTCATAGAGAGAGACTAGTTAAGGTGTTGGCAAAATCGATAAAGCTTAACCCTGACACGAAAAGTGAAATGGAAATATTGTTGCATAAAAGTAAACAGAGTTTGACTCCAGAAGAGTTTTGTGTAAAAACATTACTAAAAAGTTTAGGGTGCTTAATCATTGGATTGATTTTGCTATCAGTAAAAATGGGAGTTTCTGGGGTAGTTTTAATTTTGCTATCTTTGCTAATATACTTTAACTCTAAAATAAAACTCAAAGAGAAAGCAGATAGTTACGAAGATAAAATCATCAAAGAACTTCCCCAATTTATTGGGTATCTAATACAGTCTCTCCAAACAGAGCAAGATCTAATAAAAATAATAAACAAATACAGGGCTATTGCTAATAAGGAACTAAAAAGTGAAATAGATATCTTGTTGACTGAGCTTAGAACAGGAAGTTATGAACTTGCATTAATCAATTTTGATAAAAGAATGAATGTACAAACTTTAACATATTTAGTGTCTGGTCTCATAAATGCAAATAAAGGTGTAGACCAAAGGCTTTATTTGCAAGGGTTAGAACAAGAAGTCAGACAAATCTTTATGAAAAAGCATAAAAAAGAGCTAAATGAAAGACCCAAAAAAATCAAATGGGCTTCAACAGCAGTATTGCTAAGCTTCTTAGTTATAACCTCTTACCCAGTGCTAGTGTATATCTATGAACATTTAAGAACATTTTATTAAGGAGAAAAAATTTGAAAGAAAAAATATATTACTTAGTAGTAAAGTTTAGAAGTGTTTTTAACAACAAGGGCAACGCGTTTGTCGACTTAGCAATTAAAGTGGGGATAAGTGTTGTAATAGGGTCAGTCGTTATTGGTATTTTTAATGAACAAGTAGGAGGTATTTTTGAGAGTTTATTTACTGAGATTAAAAATTTGCTTAATTTAGAAGGATAAATTAATTGGAAAATAAAGGTTTATCTAACGAAGGAAGTGTATATATTTCTGACTTATTCAGAATACTGATATTCTTCTCAATTTTAGTTTCTGCTATCTTTATGCCAACACCTTTTATTCGTTATATGCATTTGAGCAATATTTGCGAGGTGATTGTAGACAGTATTCAAAGACACGGTGTTATAGATGATAGTACATATGAATTACTTGAAAAGCTATCAAAATTATACAATGTAAATCCAGAGATGACTGTGTCTGGCAATTTGCAAACCTATGGTAGCGACATAAGAGTTCAGCTAAATGATGAGTTTGAAGTTTCACTAAAAGATACAGTAGAGTTGTTTGTGATTCTGCCAAAACTGAGTAATCGACTCTCAGTTGAATTACCTATAGAGAAAACAATTCTAGGTAGGGGTCGATATTATTGGAGAGACTAAACAATAAAGGGTTTGCTTCAGTCTTACTAATTTTAATAGTAGCATTTGTCTTCTTACTATTAATTGAAATAATGCAAATATATCGATTACATAAAGAAGTTACAAGTGAACTAACCACTTTAGCAGATATGGCAATAATATCAAGTATAGCAAAAATATCTCGAGAAGGATCACCTCAAATAGACTTGGAGATTATAAATCAGAACATTATAGACATAAAAGAGAGGGTCATAAAAAAGCAGAAGTATGAGAAAATTAATGTTGAGTTTGATGAATTCATATACCAAGTTAGTAGTACTGATTTAGAAATAAGCAGTGAGATGACAATATCACTAGTGTTCTTAAAAAGATTTTCAGAGGCAATAAAACTAAAGCTGCCGATACGAGCAAGGTCGCAAATTCAATATATGGGTTAACTATGGGCTCTATGCTCATAGTATTTTTTTAAGGAGGAAGATTAGTTGTATAAAAAGATATATAAAAGAATAGCTATCACTTTTTTAATCACTCTATTCCTAGCAAGTATGAATGTCACAAATGCACATATATCAGAAAGTAATATCGATGGATTGCCACTAAATTATCAGATATGGCATGATTTTGACCTTATTGTTTATGGAAACTACAAAACTGCTAATACAGGAATAAATGATATAAAGTATTATCACGATACGGAAGATTTAGAGATTCCTTTGTATTTCAAAGATCAATATGGCGTTGCTTGTGAATATAGGTACTTAGGGTATACATACGATGGTAATAAAATGCCAAACCCATTGTTTCCTAAAGATATGGATACAGGCAACCCACTAGAAGATAGACTTTGGATTAAAGAACCTTGGTTAGCTGGGAGTAGTCTTATGGATAATATAAGCTATGTAAATAAGGCCATCCAAAGCAAGGTTAATGGTTATAACAAAGCTAATGATTATATTAATAGTGCAATAGACTTTGATATTCTTAGAGCTTATGATTCGTCAAGTAGTGAAGTTATATATCACCAGAGTCAACCTTCTTTAAGCGAGTATGTTAACGTAGAATCTCTGCCGAGTGTGTTATCTACTGGATTAGGTAGGATGCTTCATAAAAAATCAGACTCTTATTGGTATCAAACATTTAGCATTCCAACTATTAAATCAAAAGAACATACTCCAATTGAGCTTCATTATCATATATTAAATACAGAAGAATTAAAGTTTGAGCCAGGTGAAAAGAGCAAAACGGTTTTACTTGAGGTAAGGGCAAAATTAGCTGATGAGGAATATTTTGAAGCAAAGAGTAATAACACAAACTTGACTGATGATGAGTATAAAGCATATAAGCAGTCAGTGTTTTACCATCGTTATGATATAAAGAACTGGGAGATAAGACTAAATATCAATGGCAATAGCATAGTAGAAGAGCTAAAAACCAACTATGATGCTAATGGCATTAATAAGATTTTTAGGCTGAGTATTAATCCAAATGAGATTAGTGATTCAAAGATTGATATAAGTGGAAAGATCAAAGCAAATTATTATACTGGAGAAAGTAGTCCATACGAGCATTTTAGCAGTCAGATTGATTTATCTCATAGTAGATTTGCTAACTCAGTATTTGTGATTAATAATGAGATTCATCTTAGTGAAAAAACCGATGTAAGTGCATCAATGTTAGGCTATGAAGACTTTTCAAAAGGGGAAATAGATGAAGTTACCTGGATATTTGAAAACTTAACAACAGGTAAGGTTTTTAGTTTTAATAGAGAAGAAATAAGTAACTATTTTGTAAATGTAAGCTTTTATAATCAAGTCAAAGAAGGCTTTTTAGATGACATTGATAATTTTGATGTGTTAAGCAATCTTTTTTATGACTATAGACTAACACAGAAGATAAAAACTATTGACGGTGTGGAGAGCTTTGCTAGAAATTTCAGAGTAATTTTTAGCAAAGATAATATTGACATAAAGGTTATAAAACCAGATTTAGTATTACCTGAATCTGTTTATGATTTTGAGCAACTCAATGTGATTGATAAAACAGACATGACGAATGTGCAAGAAATAAAAGTTTATGTTGAAAATAATAAAATTGAGTATGACTACTTTGTTTCAGGAAACTATTCATTTTCCAGTAGTATAGGACTTCTAGAGGAAAATAATAAATATATCAAAGTACTACTTAAATATACAAGTGTCGATGATGTTGTGAGTGAAATCCATAAATGGATAGAAGTAAAAACAAGTTTGCCAAAGGCATGCTTTGAGATTACTGGCAATTTAATGGAGAATAGAAAAATTGAAATAAATAATCACTCTTATCAATTAAATGATTTTAGCAATGACATGTTCAACATGGAGTATAAATGGTCATATGAGGTGCTTAAAGGAGGTGAGCCACTATTTGATATAGATAATGACGATAGGAAAACATTTTTATCAAAGGAGGAATCAATTTATCGCTTTACTCTAATTGCAGATAATGGTTTTAGAGAATCTCGCCCATATACAATCGATATCCCAATTTTTAGAGATAATCTTCCTGCTGTAATGTTTAATATATATAATCCAAGTTTAATTAGAGGAGAGACTTTAATATTTGACTATGAAAAAACAAGCTTAGATGGAGACATTATTACTGGTAGTAGTTTTGAACTATATTATGACACTAATGATAATGGGAAGTATGATGAATACATAGGAGAGTTTAGTTACGAAAGCCTTAAAAACTGGAGTTCGAATAGGCTAGGTATGTACAAACTTGTCTTAACTGTTACTGAAGACTTTGGTCATGAGACAATAGAAAAATTTATTGAAAATGGTGATAGAAAAGAAGCAGTTGTAAAGCGATATTTCAAAGTAGAAAACTTAAGTCCTCTTACACAAATCTATACTGACACATTAGTTGAATTTGGACTTGTTGATTTATATATAGTTTTAGATGAATCTTTAAGTGATTCTGATAGACTATATATATTAGAAAACCGTATTGATTTAACAAATGCTCTTCGTAGGTTTGGTTTGGATGCTAAAATAGATATCTGGGATTTAAAAGTTTATGAGGATTTAATGGAGGTAACTACAAGCAAAGAAACAGGCGGGGCATACCCAGGTCAAACGCTTAGTTACAATCAGGATGGATATGTTGGGGAATTACAGCTAGATGAAGTTATCAATAACAGCTACTATGAAGACCAAGGAAAATATGTGACAGTAACAGATTCTAAAACTGCTTATGATAGTAATGCATTTTTCACTTGGACAACATATAATCAAGACGGTTCAATTATGAATCAGTATGACCCAGTTTTGTCACCAATAAGTTATGAACAAGATGGGTATAGCGGCTTTTTACATCATTACAGTTCTACCTTAGATGATACCATTTATGACTATTATTTTGATGGAAGGATTAGAAGAATAACAAATCAATACACTGGACATTATCAAGGAACAGTAACAAAATCATACCAAACATGGGAGAACAATTGGCAATTAGTAAATGACTATACAGGACTTTACTGTGGGACAGTAGCAAAGCAAATGAAACAAGAATTTACTGATAATTTTCGTATGAATAGCGAAAAGGTCTTAGTGTATTTGACAGAAGATAATATATCCTATGAGGAGGTAAGTTTTCTTGAAGAAATGATAAGAAGTGAAGCTGTAGTTCTTACTATTAACGACTCATATGAAAGTGGAATTAGCAAAATTGAAGAATTCTTTGATAAACTAGTAGATATAATTGAATATGATTTAGTAGAAAAAATAGAAAATGTAATACTAGTAGGGGAAGAGTTTGAAATATCAAGCTACTATGTTGACCCTGAGGATGACCCAATTATTCTTCATCAATGGCAAGTGCTGCATAATCCTGAAGTGTTTGATAACAATACAGGTATGGCTAGTTTTGCTAATGAACAGTTCAGTGAAGATTATTTTATTGAAGGTGATGATGCTTTGCAATTGAGCATAAATGATAAGGGACTATATACATTCATTAAAAGAGTAGCTGACTCACCAGTTGAAAAACCAATTGCAAGCGAATATTCAAATCAAGCAAAGCATATGATTCTAGTGCATGAAAGACCAATTGCAGACTTTGATTTAACATGGGACTTTTGCATTGAGGAAAATATGTATTTACCAAATATAATAGATAAAAGCTATGACCCTGATTTTCAATATAGAAGAGAAGACAAGGGGATTAAGCAAATAAAGATAAAAACACATTTAAAGGATGGTTATGTATATGGACTTCCTGATAAACTTTCTTCAGGATCATATGAAATTGACTATATGGTCCAAGACTATCACAATGCATGGAGTGATAAAATAACTAAAACTATAGAGTTTCCAGACTCTCCTGTTGTCATCTCTACAACCCATATAAAATATCAGGCAAATAACAATACTTTTTATAGCGAAGTAATTTATGAAGAAGTTGAATATGATAAACAGATTGTAAGGACCTACTATGCAAAAGATTTTGAACCCATGTATTTGCTCAAAGGTCCTATGAAAAAAGAAGTTTCAATAGATAAAAACAGCTTAGTGAACGAAGTGGTTTTTACGTACGAGTTACATAAACAAGAAAACCCTGATGTGTCAGTTATAGTAGCCTCAAATCATATGAGAGATGACAACACTTTAGCTGCTGGCTATGGTTATGAACTGAAAGTTGATGTAAACAATATAGGTGATGAAGAGATAAAGTCTTTAGAAGTTAAGGCTGTTTGGCTTGAAAATATTAGTTATGAATGGGTATATAACCAAAAATATAAGGTAGACAATGAGTACTGTTTTGAACTTATAAATAACAAACTAATGCTAAAAGAAAACCAAGACTCAATTAATAAAAGCCGATTAATTTTTATTCCAGTGGAACTAGGTGATGGTGTTTACACAGGAAAAGTAATAGTGAGTAATGTAAAAAGAGAAAACTATTATGTTGATGAAAGCGGTGAGGTTAAAGAAGGGGAAATTTCTTTTGTCACTATAGAAGCACCTTATCACATTACAATCAAAGGTAGTATGTATGATGATATAAATATTATAAGTTAATAATCGAAGCTTTTAAAAATTTATATAAGAAAATGATTCATATTATGATACACTATTTATATAAATTTAGAAGAAGGTGTGTTGATGTATAAAGGAGTCATAGAAAGGTATAGAAAATTTTTGCCAATAAACTGTGATACACAGATAATTACCATAAACGAAGGTAACACTCCCTTGATTTATGCAGAGAATTTAAGTGCACAGATGGGAATTAAGCTTTACTTGAAATTTGAAGGATTAAACCCAACAGGATCTTTCAAAGATAGGGGGATGACTCTTGCAATAACAAAAGCGTGTGAAGAAGGTGCAAAGGCAGTAATATGCGCATCGACTGGAAACACATCTGCTTCTGCAGCAGCTTATGCAGCAAAAGCAGGGATACCTTGCTTTGTTATTCTCCCAGAAGGAAAAGTAGCTTTAGGAAAATTAGCACAAGCACTAGCTTATGGAGCAAAAGTAATCTCTATTGATGGTAACTTTGACCAGGCTCTAGAAATTGTTCAAGATTTATCAAAAAGATTTAATATGACAGTTGTTAACTCTATTAACCCATACAGAATTGAGTGCCAAAAAACAGCTGCGTTTGAGATAGTTGATGATTTAGAAGAATGCCCAGACTATTTATTTATTCCAGTAGGGAATGCAGGCAATATCACCGCATATTGGAGAGGTTTTTGCGAATATTATGAAAAGGGATTTATTGATGTTGTTCCTAAAATGATGGGTTATCAAGCAGCAGGGTCTGCTCCAATAGTTAACGGGGAAATAGTTAAGAATCCTGAGACTATCGCAACAGCTATAAGGATAGGCAATCCTGTTAGTTGGGAGAATGCCCTTAAAGCAAGAGATCAGTCAGGTGGAGTGATTGACTCAGTAACGGATGAGCAAATTCTCAAGGCTTACAAAAGCATTGCAACTAATGAAGGAGTTTTTGCAGAACCTGGTTCAGCAGCTTCTATTGCTGGGCTATATAAAGCACTAGAACAAGGCCGTATAGCCCCAAATAGTATAGTGGTAGCCATATTGACTGGTCATGGCTTGAAAGACCCTGAACTGGCAATTAAAGAAAGTGATGAGGTATATAAAGTTAGTGCTAGTAAAGCAGAAATCAATAAGCTTGTAAGTGAGTTGATTAATCATGAAAATTAGAGTGCCAGCAACCTCAGCAAATTTAGGGTCAGGATTTGATTGCTTAGCAATAGCTCTTAATCTGTGGATGGACGTTGAAGTAGACTTCAATTACGATGGCATTTATGTTGAATCATTAGGCCAAGGAGCAGAGTACTTACCAACAGACCAAAGGAATTACTTCATTAGGACTATTAACAAAGTCTTGAAAATATGGCAGTTAAAGCCCATTGAAAATATTCATATCAAGGTAAATAATAGAATTCCACTGGCAAGAGGGCTTGGGAGCAGTGCAGCAGTTACCGTTGCATGCTTAAAGATTGCTTCTGAAATAGCGCATAAACGTATAAGCGCTGAGGAAAGTATAGATCTAATAGCAAAGCTTGAAGGTCATGCAGATAATGGTGCTGCAGCATATTTTGGAGGGCTAGTCTTGACTGGATTAAGAGTAGGTAGAGTCACTAAGGCAGTGCAAATAGAGTTAAAAAATGAATTACCAAAAGTTTTAGTTGCAATTCCAAATCATAGAGTTAGAACAGCTGATGCTAGAAGAGTTATACCTAAGAAGATATCTATGTATGATTTTGTCCATAATAACTCACGAACGGCTTTATCTGTATATGCTTGGACAACAGGGCAATATGACTTATTGCAATTAGGGATGCAGGATAGGATCCATCAATATTATCGCTTGAAACTCATTCCAGGAGCAAATTTAATGCTCAAGTCTGCAAGTCACATTAAAGGTGTATATGGAGCATCAATAAGTGGTAGTGGTTCAACAATAATTGCCTTTGGGCAAGAGCAAGGCTTACTTGACCTTTCACATAAATGGGAAGATATCTGGAAGAGAAAAGCAATAGAGGGAGAGATGCTAATTCTTGATGTTTCTGAAGAAGGGGTAGAGGTTGAAAACTAGTAAAACACAATATGTTGTGGGTTGCTTCTGAAATAAACACAATATATACAATAAAAAAGCTATCGCTGAGCGATAGCTTTTGTTATAATAAAAACCTAAGAAAATAAAAAGGAGATGATCGGCTTGATCCTTAGCAATAGTGCTAAAACAGTACTAGAAAAAAGATACTTAACAAAGCAAGATGGAAAAATTATTGAAACCCCAGAAGAAATGATAAGAAGAGTTGCCAAAAACATCAGTAAAATTGATGGAGAATATGGGGCTTCAAAAAAAGATATAAAGAAGAGTGAAGATGAGTTTTTTAATATTATGTGGCAGCAAAAATTCATGCCAAATTCACCTACGCTGATGAATGCAGGGAAGGATCTACAGCAATTATCTGCATGTTTTGTACTTCCGGTAGAGGATTCTATGGAGAGTATTTTTGATGCTGTAAAGAATGCCGCATTAATTCATAAGAGTGGCGGTGGAACTGGATTTTCTTTCTCAAGGTTGAGACCAGCAAATTCAACAGTAAGAAGTACAGGTGGAGTTGCTAGCGGGCCAGTCTCTTTTATGAAAGTTTTTAATGCTTCAACAGAAGCAGTTAAACAAGGAGGAGTTCGTAGAGGCGCTAATATGGCAATCTTACGTGTAGATCATCCTGACATAGAACTTTTTATAGATTGTAAAAAAGACAATAGTGAATTAACCAATTTTAATATTTCAGTTGGCATAACTGAAGAGTTTATGGCAGCTTTAGTTGAAAATGGTTCATATAATATTATAGACCCAAAGACAAATGAAATTGTTAAAGAGCAAAGTGCAAAAGATATTTGGGATAGGATAGTAGAAGGTGCATGGAGAAATGGAGAGCCGGGTATTGTCTTTTTAGATAGAATTAATGATGGTAATCCAACTCCTGAACTAGGTGAAATAGAGTCTACAAATCCATGTGGTGAACAGCCTCTATTACCATTTGAATCATGTAATCTTGGTTCAATTAACTTTGCTAAGTTTGTACAAGATGGTGAAATTTTATGGGATGAGATGGCTAAAACAATACATACAGCAGTTCACTTTTTAGATAATGTAATAGATGCTAATGACTATCCATTGCCTAAAATAGAAGATATGACAAAAGGTAATAGAAAAATTGGTCTGGGTGTAATGGGTTTTGCAGACATTTTGTTAGCACTTGAAATCCCTTACAATTCAGATAAAGCAGTTGCACTAGCTGAAAAGCTAATGAAGTTTGTAAATGATGAGGCAAGAAGCAAATCTAAAGAGCTTGGTGAAGCAAGAGGTTCTTTCCCTAATATAGATAAGAGTATATTCAAAAAAGAAAAGCCAATGAGGCATGCTACTGTTACTACGATTGCACCTACGGGTAGCATAAGTATAATTTCTGGATGTTCATCAGGAATTGAGCCAATTTTCGCATTTTCATTTGTAAGGAATATATTAGATGATGATAAACTTATCGAAGTTCATTCAGCATTTGAGAATTTGATGAAAGACAAGAACCTATACTCAAAAGAATTAATGGAAAAAGTTGCAGAAGAAGGTGGAGTAAAAAATACCAAGCTTCCTGCTAACATAAAAAAATATCTTGTTACAGCTCATGATGTATCTCCATACTGGCATATGAGAATTCAAGCTGCATTCCAAAAGCATGTAGATAATGCTGTATCAAAAACAGTAAACTTTGAAAATTCAGCAACAATTGAAGATGTCGCTGAAGTGTATCTTTTAGCGTATCAGCATGGATGTAAAGGTGTTACGATATATAGAGATGGATCAAGAGATTCACAAGTTTTAAGTGCTGGAACAAAAACTAAAGAAGTAGTTCCGATAATGGATGGTAAAATTATACCAAGACCAAGGCCTGAAGAAACATTTGGGAACACAAAGAAGTACTTAATAGGTGGATGTGGTAAACTTTATGTAACAGTTAACCAAGATGAAGATGGTATATGTGAAGTGTTTACTAACACAGGTAGTGAGGGCTGTGAAGCAATGGCAGAGGCTCTTGCAAGGTTAATTAGTATCGCAATAAGGTCTGGCATAGACATTGACGCTATACTTGATCAGTTAAAAGGAATAAGATGTATTGGTTGTATTATAGATGATGACACAGAAGTGCTATCATGTCCTGACGCTATTGCTCAAAGTATAGAAAAGATAGTTAAAGGATATAACGAATTTCAATTAGACTTTGTTGGAGGACCAAGAACTGTAGAAATATGTCCTGAAGAGGGTTGCGGTGGATTAATTGTTTTCCAAGATGGTTGCTATATTTGTAGAAACTGTGGATTTACAAAGTGTTAAATAGTTAGAGGTGATATATTTGAGTGAAAGTATTCTTGTTAAAATTGCAAAGAATGTTAAGTTGAGAGAAGGCAGCGAAGGTGTAAAATCATTCTTCAGGGTGGTCTATCAAAACCAAGGAATCTCAACAAAAGAAACAGCTAAACAAATGAGAATTCCTATTCCCATAGTAGCAGCTATTAAACAAGAGGCTATTAAAGAGGGATTAGTAGAGCCAGGCTCAACTTTGAGAGTGACTGAAAAAGGAAATCTTTTTTGCAAAGAAGACTTAGGGTTAATGCTACATCAAAGCAGGGTATGTGATAATTGCAAAGGACTTAAGTATATGGTGCCTGATGACTTGAGGGAACTTGAGAGTAAATTTGAAAGCATTATAAAGAATAGACCTATAGTCGATGTGACTGTTGATCAAGCACATGCTACTGTGAAAACTTCAATAAGAAGAGCTGTATTAGCGCTAGAAAAGGGCTTGCTGTTTAACAAAAGAATAGCTCTTATGGGTGATGATGATTATATTTCACTAGCAATAATGCTTTTATGGCAAGAATTGTATGACTCAAATGGACCAGAATTAGTAGTGTTTGATATTGACCAGCGAATTTTGAATCATCTCGATACATTAGCAGAAAATTTGAACTATAATTTAACTACTGTCTATTATGATGCAAGAGATCAACTAAAGGAAGAATTTATCAATCGTTTTGATGTGGTTTTCACAGACCCTCCTTATACAGTAAATGGGGCGGATTTATTTGTAAAAAGAGCTAACCAACTACTTATAAATGAAATTGGAAAAACCCTTGTATTCTCGTTTGGACAAAAAGCGCCTCTTGAGTCGTGGGAGGTTCAAAATAGGATAATTAAGCATGGTTTTAGCATAGAAGAAGTAATCCTTGGCTTTAACGAATATTTGGGAGCAGCAATTTTGGGGAGTGTTGGACAACTTATGGTTTTGATCAAATCAAACCTAAATCAAGAGATTGAGGAGTATGAAACAAAGGATATTTATACACGCCAAAAGTGAGAGGTTTAATCTTCTCACTTTTTCTCTTTGAGAACATTGTCAGAATAGCATATAATAGTAATATAAAAATTAGCTGAGGATGATTGTGATGACCTTTGCTGCTGAAGTAAAGAAAGAATGCTCACGACTAGATACAAAGGACACATGTTGTACTAATGCTGAGCTGGCAGCTTTTGTTAGATTAAATGGAGTGTTAGAACTTGGAGGTAGAGGGAAGTTAGGTTTAAGCATGAAAACAGAAAATCCAGCTACTGCAAGAAGGATATATAAGTTATTTAAAGATACTACGGATTTAACTGTGAATGTTTATGTAAAGCGAAAAGCAAAGCTTAACAAGAATTTTTCATATATGATAAGTATAAGATCTAGTTTAGCCACAAAGAATTTTTTAATGACATTAGGGATGATGGACCAATCACATTCAATCATCCCAGGAATTGCGAACAAATTTATTAAAAAGAGATGTTGCAGAAGATCATATTTAAGAGGTAGTTTCTTAGCTTCTGGCGCTGTTAGTGACCCTAAAAAAGGTGATTATCATTGTGAGATTTTAACTCATGATGAAATTCATAAAGATAAGCTTGTAAGCTTGTCAAAAAAAGAAGGACTTATCTGGCATGAGTTTAAGAAAAAGAATCACACTGTCTTATACATAAAAGATAGTGAGCAAATCACAAGTTTTCTAGCTATGATAGGGGCTATCAACGCATCATTGGCATATGAGAATGCAAGGGTGTATAGGGGGATGCGTAACAAGATTAATAGAATTGTAAATTCTGAAACAGCAAACCTTAATAAAACTATGCAAGCATCTTGGAGGCAAAGCCAGAAAATAGAAAAGATTGATAGCGCGATTGGATTAGAGTCATTGCCAGCAGGGCTACAAGAAATAGCTAGATTAAGACTTGAAAACCCTGAATATTCGCTAAGTGAGTTAGCAGAAAGCCTAAGTAGCCCAATGAGTAAGAGTGCTGTAAATTACCGTCTTAAGAAAATTGAGAAGATGGCAGATGAATTAGAAGGAAGTTAAGCAGATTAATTTGCTTTTATTGTGGAGTTTGTTTGAAATAAAGAGTAAACTATGGATGTATGATTTATTAATTATGAATACTTTTAGGAGGAATAGAAATGACTGTAAAAGTGGGTATTAATGGATTTGGAAGAATTGGTAGACAAGTGTTTAGAATAGCACATAAGAATCCTGATGTAGAGATTGTGGCTGTTAATGATTTAGCTAGTATTGAGCAAATGGCTTTACTTCTAAAGCATGATTCTAATTTTGGGGCTTTTATAGCAGATGTCTCATATGAAGATGGAAGCTTAATTGTGGATGGTAGAGAAGTAAAGTATACCAATGAAAGAGATCCTAAAAATCTTCCTTGGGCTGAGCTAGGTGTAGATGTAGTCGTTGAAGCTACAGGTGTTTTTAGAGACAGAGATAAAGCAGCAATGCATCTAGAAGCAGGAGCAAAAAAAGTAATTATTTCAGCTCCAGGAAAAGATATTGACTACACTATAGTCCTTGGTGTGAATGAAGAAGGATATGATAAAGATAATCATCACATTATTTCAAATGCATCATGCACAACAAATTGCTTAGCACCAGTAGCAAAAGTATTAGAAGATAATTTTGGAATTGAAAAAGGTTTAATGACAACAATTCATGCATATACAAATGATCAAAATATTTTGGATGCTCCTCACAAAGATTTTAGAAGAGCAAGAGCAGGAGCACTTTCAATGATACCAACATCAACAGGAGCCGCAAAGGCAATTGGGGATGTATTACCAGTGCTAAAAGGAAAACTAAATGGAATGGCTGTACGTGTTCCTACCCCAACTGGCTCTATTGTTGATTTAACAGTAGAACTTAAGAAAAGCACAACTGTTGAAGAAGTTAATGAAGCTATTGAAAAAGCAGCTAGTGGTAAAATGGAAGGCATTTTAGGAATTAGTTACGAGCCACTAGTTTCAGTTGATTATGTTGGAGATTCAAGATCTTCTATTGTAGATGGATTGTCTACACAAATGATTGGCGACAAGATGCTTAAAATTTTGTCTTGGTATGATAATGAGTGGGGCTATTCTTCTAGAATGGTAGACCTTATCGCATACATAGGAAATAAAGGAGTTTAATTATTAAATGGAAATGCATTTAATGAGCAATGCCGACCTAGAAAATAGGTCGGTATTACTCAGAGTAGATTTCAATGTTCCCATAAATGATGGGACAATAACTGATGACACTAGAATAAGAGCTGCTTTGCCAACAATAAATTACATCTTAGAAAAAAACGTTAAGTTAATACTAATGAGTCACCTTGGAAGACCCACAAAAGAAAAAGAAGCTGAGTTTTCTTTAAGGATTGTAGCGGAATACCTAAATAGTATGGTTGACAACAATGTGAAATTTGCTAGTGATACTATTGGTCCAGAAGCAGAAAAAATGGTCAAAGAGTTAAAAAATGGAGAAATCTTGGTGCTTGAAAACTTAAGGTTTAACCAAGAAGAGATATCAAATGATGTAGAATTTGCCAAAAAACTAGCTTCATTTGGCGAAGTATATGTCAACGATGCTTTTGGAGTAAGCCATAGGGCACATGCTTCTGTCGAGGCTTTGCCAAAAGTTATGAAAAACAAAGCTTATGCAGGATTGTTGCTTGAAAAAGAGCTGGTGTACGCTAAGAAGATACTTGAGAATCCGCAAAGGCCTTTTACAGCCATAATTGGCGGGTCAAAAGTCAGTGATAAGATTGGTGTAATCAAGTCATTATTAAATATAGTTGATAACCTTATTATTGGCGGAGGTATGGCAAATACATTTATAAAAGCAAAGGGATATGAAGTTGGTAATTCTCTATGTGAGCTAGATAAGGTTGATTTGGCTAGAGAGTTAATGGCTTTAGCAACAGAAAAAGGTGTAAACATTTATCTTCCAGAAGACGTGGTAACAGCTAAAAAGTTTTCTGCAAGTGCTGAGCCGCACTACCATGACCTAGAAGACATCCCATTTGATGAGATGATTCTTGACATTGGACCAAATACTTGTGAGGAGTTTGCAGAAGTCCTAAATAGTTCTAGTTTAGTTGTTTGGAATGGGCCAGTAGGTGTTTTTGAAATGGAAGCTTTTTCAGTTGGTACAAGAACTATAGCTGCTTATTTAGCTGCAAGTGATGCAGAAGTGGTTATAGGAGGTGGAGACTCCGCTGCAGCAATAACCCAATTTGGTTACGCTGATGATGTGGATCATATTTCAACTGGGGGAGGAGCATTCTTAGAGCTTATGGAAGGCAAAACATTGCCAGGTGTAGCTGTATTGCTAAAAGGAGAAAATTAAGAATGAGAAAACCAATAATTGCAGGAAATCACAAGATGAATCTTTTGCCATCAGAAGGTGTAAAATTCATAAAAGAATTAAAAAAGATAATTGAAAGTCAAAATAATGTAGAAGTAATCGTGTTCCCTCCATTTACTTCAATCAATGCAATGAAGCAAGAACTTGAAAAAAGCGACATTGCCTTAGGAGCTCAAAATATTTATTATGAACAAAGCGGTGCATTCACTGGTGAAGTTGCAGCTAATATGGTTGCAGAATTAGGATGTGAATGGGTGCTTTGTGGCCATTCTGAAAGAAGAGAGATTTTTGAAGAAAGTAATAAGGTAGTAAATCTAAAGATAAAAGCTACACTTAAAAATGATTTAAGCCCAATGCTATGTGTTGGTGAAACTTTAGAACAAAGAGAAGCTGGCAAAACAGAAGAAACATTAATTGACCAGGTTGTAGGTTCACTAGCTGATTTAAAAGAAAATGATCTAACTGAATTAGTGGTAGCTTATGAGCCAGTATGGGCTATAGGAACTGGGAAAACGGCGACTCCTGAAGATGCTCAAACAGGTGTGTTATATATAAGAAATAGACTTAGTGAGATGTTTGGAGAAGAGTTTGCACAAAGCACAAGAATTTTATATGGTGGTAGTGTAAAGCCTTCTAATGTTAAAGAGCTTATGGCCCAAGAGGATATAGACGGAGCTTTAGTAGGTGGAGCCAGTCTCAAGGCCGAAAGTTTTGCTAAGTTAGTGAAGTACAATGAGTAAAAAAGCTGCTTTGATAGTTTTAGATGGTCTTGGCATAGCACCAAAAGGAATGGGCAATGCTGTAACTTTGGCTAAAACTCCTTTTTTAGATTCTTTATTTGATTCTTATCCTCATACAAAGTTAGAAGCTTCAGGTGAAGCTGTAGGGCTTGAAAAAGGACAAATGGGAGATAGCAATGTAGGGCACTTAAATTTAGGTGCTGGAAGAGTTGTGTGGCAAATATTGCCGCAAATGAATAAAGCAATTAGTCAAGGAGCACTTAATAATAGTAGTGTACTAAAAGAAGCCTTGATAGATTCTGAGAAGAAAAATAGGCCAGTTCATTTAATGGGTTTAGTGTCTGACGGCGGTGTTCATAGTCACATGAATGTAATACGAGATTTCTTAGAAGTAATTAAGGATTATAAAGTAAGCGTATATATTCATGCATTCTTAGATGGGAGAGATGTTTCACCTAAAAGCTCTATTGATTATATAGACTTATTAGAAACATGGATTAATGAATATTCTTTTTCAAGTCTAGCAACAGTCAGTGGTAGATATTATGCTATGGACAGAGATAAGCGCTGGGATAGAACAGAGCTTGCACTTAATGCCCTAATGAAAGGGCAAGGCAAGGTTTTTCAATCAGGCAAGGCTGCCATAGAAGATTCTTATAAAAATGGTATTACTGATGAGTTTGTTATCCCAAGTATAGTAAATAGTAGAGTTGACGGAAGAATTCTACCTGAGGACAATGTAATATTTTTTAATTTTAGAGCAGATAGAGCAAGACAGATTACTAAACGCATGCTTGAGGAAAATGTAAAAGTTATAGGCATGACTCATTATGATGATAATCTAGCAATTCCTATTATCTTCCCGCCCCAAGAGGTAAAGAATACTTTAGCTGAGTGGTTAAGCAAAAAGGGGAAAACACAGCTTCACATAGCAGAAACAGAAAAATATGCTCATGTTACATTTTTCTTTAACGGAGGAAAAGAAGTTTCATTTGAAGGAGAAGAAAGGATATTAATTAATTCTCCTAAGGTAGCTACTTATGATATGCAGCCTGAAATGAGTGCTGATGAAGTAACAGATGAGGCAATACATGCGATTAGTGAGAATATGTATGATTTTGTAATACTTAATTATGCAAATTGTGATATGGTAGGACACACAGGGGATATTAGTGCAGCTATCAAAGCTGTTGAAGCAGTGGATAAAAATTTAGGCAGACTAGTGACTTTTTTAAAGCAGAAAAACTACCAGATATTAATAACTGCTGACCATGGTAATGCTGAACAGATGATTGTTGATGGTAAGCCGCATACGGCACACACAAGTAATTTAGTTCCGTTAATAGCTGTGACTAATAAAGAGCGTATACTAAAAAACAACGGCAAGCTAGGAGATATAGCCCCGACGATTCTTGACTTGATGGAGATTGATAAACCTAGTGAAATGACTGGAAATAGTTTAATTAGTTAGGAGATATGAGATGACTCAAATTTATGATATTTATGCTAGAGAGGTATTAGACTCTAGAGGAAACCCAACAATAGAGGTAGAAGTGGCATTAGAGGGTGGCGCAGTAGGACGTTCTATTGTCCCTTCCGGAGCTTCTACTGGAGCTTTTGAAGCAGTTGAGCTTCGTGATGGAGAACAAGACAGATTTATGGGTAAAGGTGTATCAAAAGCTGTTGAAAATGTGAATGGATTAATAGCGATAGAATTAATTGGGCGCGACGCGCTTGATCAAGCTGATATTGACCAAACACTCATTGATTTAGATGGGACAGATAATAAGTCTAATTTAGGAGCAAATGCTATTTTAGGAGTATCACTGGCTGTAGCAAGAGCTGCTAGTGATGCACTCAAATTACCACTTTACAAATATATTGGCGGTGTAAACGCTAATGTTTTACCAGTTCCTATGATGAACATTCTAAACGGTGGGGAACATGCAGATAATAACGTTGATATCCAAGAATTTATGATTATGCCTGTTGGTGCTAATGATATTTATGAAGCAATAAGAATGGGTGCTGAAATATATCATAACTTGAAAAAAGTATTAAGCTCTAAAGGCTTAAGTACTGCAGTAGGCGACGAAGGTGGATTTGCTCCTCACCTAAAAAATAACGAGGAAGCAATTGAAGCAATTATTGAGGCTATTGAGCTGTCTGGATATAAGAGTGGAGAAGATATTTTACTAGCTCTTGATGTGGCTGCAACGGAGCTTTATGATAAAAATGAGAAACTATATGACTTTAAAGGCGAAGGTGTAAAAAGAACAGTAGAAGAACTTGTAAGTTATTATGAATATTTGGTAGATAAATACCCAATTATATCTATAGAAGATGGTATGGATGAAGAAGACTGGGATGGTTGGAAACTACTAACTGATAGAATAGGTGAGAAAGTTCAGATTGTTGGAGACGATTTATTTGTTACCAATACTGAAAGATTATCAAGAGGGATTAAGAAGAAGATAGCTAATTCTATTTTAATTAAGTTAAATCAGATAGGTACATTGACAGAAACATTACAAACTATTAAAATGGCCGAAAGAGCTGGTTATACTTGTGTAATATCACATAGATCAGGTGAAACAGAAGACACAACAATAGCAGATTTGGCTGTAGCAACTGGTGCTGGCCAAATAAAAACTGGCGCACCATCAAGAACAGACAGAGTTGCAAAGTATAATCAACTTATAAGAATCTCAGATTATCTAGACACAAGTGCTATTTATCCAGGATTAGATGCTTTTTATAATCTTTCAAAAGAATAGTGTTGTATCTATGATTATGATGTGATAAAATACTTATCTGTAAGCAAACCAAGGAGGTGGAATGATGCAGATAGCACTAACAATTTTATTAGTCGTTTTTTCGCTAGGACTGATAGTAAGCGTTTTGATGCAATCAGGTAGCAGCGCTGGACTAGGTGCTGTTGGTGGAGGAGCGGACCAGTTTTTCGGTAAAGGCAAAAAATTAGATGATTTATTTTCAAAAATCACTACTGCTTCCGCCATTGGTTTTATGCTGGTATCATTATTATTAACTGTTACTCAATAGGCTTAAATTGCCTCGACCCTCTGGGTAGAGGCATTTATTTTGTGATTAATTATTATCAGGAGGTAGGGGTATGAACATGGAGATTATTTTATGGCTGGCTCCAGTAATTGGTGCAGTTTCTCTCGCATTCGCACTTTTTATTTCTGCTAACATAAACAAAGAAGAAGTAGGAAATGAAAGAATGCAAGAAATAGCTGCTGCAATTCAAGAAGGTGCAATGGCTTTCTTAAAACGCGAGTATCGAGCATTAGCAATATTTGTAGTTGCGGTGTTTATTGCTTTGGCAGCATTTATCAATATTCAAACAGGTATTTCTTTTATAGTGGGTGCAATAAGCTCTGCTATAGCGGGTTATATAGGAATGAATGTTGCAACAAGAGCCAATGTTAGAACAGCAAATGCAGCTAGAAAAGGGCTTAATCCAGCATTAAAAGTTGCTTTTAATGGTGGAGCTGTTATGGGAATGGCTGTTGTTGGGCTTGGTATTTTAGGGTTAGGAGTTCTATATTTCATATATAGAGACTCTGCAATAGTTAATGGATTTGCACTTGGAGCAAGTTCAATTGCTTTATTTGCGCGTGTTGGTGGCGGAATTTATACTAAAGCTGCTGACGTTGGTGCTGACTTAGTTGGTAAAATAGAGGCTGGAATTCCTGAAGATGATCCAAGAAACCCAGCTGTTATTGCTGATAATGTTGGTGATAACGTAGGTGATGTTGCAGGAATGGGAGCAGACTTATTCGAGTCTTACGTTGGCTCAATTATTGCTGCTATTGCTATTGGTACTGCTGTATATGGTATGCCAGGGGTTTATTTACCATTAACAATTAGTGCAATTGGTATTGTTGCAAGTATTATTGGTAGCCGTTTTGTAAAAACAAATGACGAAAGTAAGATTCAGCATGCACTACACAATGGTGTATATATTGCAGGTGGTCTCACTATAATTGGTGCGTATTTTGCAGTTTCACAAACAGTTGGAGATGTAAATGTATTTTTCGCAATTGTTGCAGGATTAGTAGCAGGTGTTGTAATTGGACAAGTAACTGAGTACTATACAGGAAGCAATCATAAGCCTGTAGAGTCAATTGCCTCTGCATCACAAACTGGACCAGCAACGAATATTATCACAGGTTTATCTGTTGGTATGAAATCAACAGCTTTACCCGTTTTAGTAATTGCTTTAGCAATATTTATTTCGTATCATTTCGCAGGACTTTATGGTATTGCATTGTCAGCAGTTGGTATGCTAGCTACTACAGGAATCACTGTAGCTGTCGATGCTTATGGTCCAATTGCAGATAACGCAGGTGGAATTGCAGAGATGGCTGAGCTAGGACCAGAGGTAAGAAAGATTACAGACTCACTCGATGCAGTAGGTAATACAACAGCAGCTATGGGTAAAGGATTTGCAATAGGTTCTGCAGCATTAACAGCTTTAGGACTTTTTTCTGCATACGCAACTGCCGTTGGTTTAGATGCAATCAATTTATTAGATGCTAATGTAATTATTGGTTTATTTATTGGTGGTATGCTGCCATTCTTCTTCTCAGCAATTACAATGTCTGCTGTGGGAAAGTCAGCATTTAACATGATTGAAGAAGTCAGAAGACAGTTTAGAGAAATTCCAGGTATTATGGAAGGAACTGCAAAACCAGATTATGCTAGTTGTGTAGATATTTCTACAAAAGCAGCTCTTCGAGAGATGATTATTCCAGGGGTACTAGCTGTAGTTGCTCCTATATTAGTTGGACTAGTTTTAGGAGCAGAAGCTTTAGCTGGCTTACTAGCTGGGGCATTAGTAGCTGGACTTATGCTAGCTATTATGATGGCTAATGCTGGTGGAGCATGGGATAATGCAAAGAAATTGATTGAAACTGGAGCTTTTGGTGGAAAAGGAACAGAAACTCATGCAGCAGCAGTTGTTGGAGACACAGTTGGCGATCCATTTAAGGATACTTCTGGACCTTCAATTAATATTTTGATTAAATTAATGACAATAGTGGCATTAGTATTTGCCCCATTATTTATGTAAATAATTATTAGCCGTTTGCTTATATAAGCGAGCGGCTTTTATACTTTAAATAAGATTCTTATTTATTTATCATAATAATTATTGTAAACTAGATAGTTAAAAGAGAGGTAAATAGACATGCGATATAAATTGATAGCAATAGATCTTGATGGAACTTTACTTGATAAGAGAGAAAATATAAGTGAGCTTAACAAAACAGTTCTTAAGAAAGTAAGATCCAAAGGAGTAAAACTTGCAATAGTCACAGGCAGAAGATATCATAGTATGCTTAAAATTGCTAACCAACTGGAAGTAGATTCTCCATATGTATGTTTTAATGGTGGATTAATAGTAGATTATGAGAAGAATGAAATTATAAAGAATGTAACTTTAGACAAGGACTTTGCTACAGAAGCATTCGATATTATAGCTGACAGTGATATCCCAATCTTTTCATATAAAGGAACTTTAGATAAAACCAATGTATATTTTAAAAATGAGTCTAATCATCCAAGAGTTAAAATGTACTTAGAGCAAGAAGGGGAGCAGCTTTTTAGAGTAGATAATGGCAACCAAGTAGGCTTTTTGCCAATGTGTATTAAGACCTTTGGATATGAAGAAGAAGTAGATAAGGCATATAGCCTGGTCAAAGATATTGTTCCTAAAAATGTACAAGTTCTTAGAACAGTTGGAGTCAATGGAACTCATTATCTCGAATTTTTTCCAAAGAAAGCTAATAAAGTATTTGGACTAGAATACTTAAGTCAGTTCTATAATATTCCACAAAATGATATAATAGCAATTGGAGATAACCTTAATGACAAGGAAATGATTCAATGGGCAGGATTAGGTGTTGCAGTTGGAAACGCACATCCTGATATTAAGAAAGTTGCATGTATGATTACAGAAAATGCTGAAGATAGTGGTGTAGGCAAAGCACTTATAGAGATTTTTAATTTGTAGAATGGGAGAGAATTTTATGATGGATAGAGTTGAAGCACTAAAGCTGATTAAGAAAAATGTGAAAAATAAAAATTTACAAAAGCATATGTTTGCAGTTGAAGCTATATGTAAGAGAATGGCTCAAGAGATGGATCAAGATCAAGAAAAATGGGCTCTTGCTGGTCTTTTACATGACATAGACTATGATTTAACAGCAAAAGACCCTCATAAGCATAGTATGATTGGGGCCGATATGTTATCTGATGAGGGACTACCAGATGATGTTGTTTACGCAGTAAGAGTACATAATGAGGTGCATGGCTTGCCAAGAGAATCATTACTAGATAAAGTTTTATATGCAGCTGACCCACTTAGTGGTTTAATTGTAGCCGCTGCTTTGATAAATCCTGCTAAGAAGTTGAATGCGATTGATACAGACTTTATTTTAAGAAGATTTGATGAGACATCGTTTGCAAGAGGCGCTGACAGAGAACAAATAAAAGCATGCAGCGAGTTTAATATGGAACTTGATGAGTTCATTAAGCTTAGCTATGAAGCTATGCTAGAAATATCTGATGATTTAGGACTATAATGCGGAGGATGACGCCTCCGTTTTGTCTTATTACTCATAAGAACAATGAACATCAGATACATTAAAGAAGAATAGGAAGATAAGAATGAATAAACAAAGAATAATAAAATTTATGGATGAGCAAGTATATAGGCCTCTAAAGTTTAAAGAATTAGTTGAACAACTTGAAGTTACAGAGGGAAATATGGAGCAATTTCAAGAGATATTAAATGAGTTAACAGAAGATGGAACTGTGATTAAGACTAGAAGTCGAAGATTTGGATTACCACATAAAATGAACCTAGTAGTTGGACATTTGCAAGGTCATAGCTCAGGGTTTGCATTTTTAATAAGTGAAAGACATAAAGAAGATACTTTCATTGCACCAGAGAATTTAAACGGAGCAATGCATGGAGATAAGGTTGTAGCAAGGATGATACCAAGCTCTCATATATCCAAAAATAAAGAAGGAGAAATTATTAGGATTATAGAGCGTGCTAGAACAGAGCTTGTTGGTAGGATGGATTTAGTTAATAAAGATTATGGTTTTGTAGTTCCAGATAACCAAAGAATAAGTAAGGACTTTTATGTCCATAAGAAGAACTTTAAAGGTGCAAAAAATGGAGACAAGGTAGTAGCAGAAATCTTAGAATGGCCAAAGGCAAACAGGTCACCTGAAGCTAAAATAAAGGAAGTTCTAGGAAAAGACGGAGACCCAGGAGTAGATACTTTATCTGTTATACATGAGTATAAATTGAGTACGGAGTTTCCAAAGGAAGTTTTGCAAGAAGCAAAGAAGGTAGCAAAGCAACCAATTACAGCCAATGGTAGGCGAGACCTGAGGAATCAATTTACTTTTACTATAGATGGAGCAGATGCTAAAGATTTGGACGATGCAATTACAATAGAAAAAACAGATGATGGAATTATGCTGGGAATTCATATTGCAGATGTTGGTTACTATGTAAAAAAGGATTCACTTATCGATATAGAAGCTTTTGAAAGAGGTACGAGCGTATATTTCCCAGATAGGGTTTTGCCAATGCTTCCACAAGAACTTTCAAATGGTGTATGTAGTTTGCACCCAGAAGTTGATAGGCTTACTGTTTCTGTGATAATGAAGCTAGACGAAAATGGGAACATTAAGGATAGCTCGATAACAGAATCTATTATTAATAGTGATAGAAGATTAACATATGATCTTGTTAATAAGTTGGTCGTTGATAAAGATCAACAATTAAGAGAAGAATATCAAGACTGCATTGAAGCTCTAGAGCTTTCTGCTAAACTTGCTGTAATATTACGTGAAAAACGGATGCAAAGAGGAAGTATTGACTTTGATTTTGCGGAATCAAAGATTGAGGTAGATCAAGTTAGTGGACGGCCAGTTAATATTCGACCTCGCAGAAGGACTTTTAGTGATGGAATTATTGAAGAGTTTATGCTCTTGGCTAATGAAACTATAGCCGAACATTTTTATTGGCTATCAATTCCTTTTATGTACAGAGTCCATGATGAACCGCTATCAGAGAAATTATCTGATTTAACACAGTTCCTTGCTAATTTTAATATCTATCTGAAAGGGGTTCATGATGGAGAGGTGCATCCAAAAGAATTCCAGAAAGCAATTAAAGAGGCAGAAGGAAGACAGGAAGAGAAGTTAATTAATACGGTAATCTTAAGATCCATGCAAAGAGCTGTTTATTCTGACACATGTGATGGTCATTTTGGACTGGCATCCGACTATTATACTCATTTCACATCACCTATTAGAAGGTATCCTGACTTGGTTATCCATAGAATAATAAAAGATTTTTTGAATGATAATATTAAAGTAGGTACAAAAAAAGAAGAAGAGTTAAGTGAGTTCGTTGCTATAGCAGCGAATAAAGCATCAGCAAGAGAGAGAGTTGCTGACGAAGCTGAGAGAAGTATTCTTGATTTATTGAAAGTTGAATTTATGGCTCAAAGTCTATATAACGAGTATGACGGGCTTATTTCTGGAGTTATACCATCTGGTTTCTTTGTGGAGCTTGAGAATACCGTTGAAGGGTTTGTGCATGTCAGCACACTTTTTGATGACTACTATTTATTTGAGAAAGAAAACTATAGATTTATTGGTGAAAGAACAGGGAACATATTTAGACTAGGTGACAAAGTTAGAATTAAAGTGGTAGGAGCAGATGTGCAGTCAAGAAAGATTGACTTCAAACTTGTTGATATGGAGAGTTAATGTTATGAAAAAGCTAGTAGGTGTTTTGCTAATTATAATAGCAGTTTATTATCTAACAATACCTTCTCCATTTGCTTTAGAAGTTGAGATAAATGTTGTACCAGGAGAAGTGAAGGATGCAAAGCAGCTTCTTATTAGCCAAATACCAGTTCTAATGTATCATAGTATCTCAGATGCTGGAGGTCCATGGGCTGAGTTATCAGTAAGCCCAAGCTCATTTAGTGAACAGATGAAGTATTTAACAAAAGTGGGCTACCAAACAGTTACTCTGAAAGATGTTTATCTACATTGGACAGAAAAAGCACCATTGCCTGCTAAACCTATTGTGCTAACATTTGATGATGGATATCTTGATAATTACACAAATGCATTTCCAATTATGCAACAGGAAGGACATGTAGGAGTGATGTTTCCATACTTAAACAAAGTGGGGACAGCCAATAGCTTGACTTGGGAGCATCTAGTTGAGTTTTCTAGAGCAGGTTGGGAAATAGGAAATCACAGTAAGACGCATATGGATTTAACATTAGCTAGTCAGAGTCAGTTAGACAGAGAAATAACATTTGCTAATGAAGCTTTTGAAGAAAATGTAGGTATCGATATTATAAGTTTTTGCTATCCAGCGGGTAGGTATAATCAAGAAATTATAGACTTTCTGATAGAATCACCAATAGTTTTAGCGGTTACTACAAATTATGGTGTTGCTACAAGTGAAGAAGATTTATATGAATTATCTAGGGTAAGAATTAATAGAAGTGATTATTTGAATGGGTTTATCAGAAAATTGCAAAGGTACGAAAACTAAGGTGTTGAAGATGTTAATAAGTATAAAAGATATTTTACAAGAAGTCTCTATGCAATATGATTTATTAAGCTATGCACTGCCTCATATTGAAGAGGAAACAGCCGATTTTTTAACAAATATTATAGCTGCAAAAAAAGCACAGAATATTTTGGAGATAGGAACATGTCTTGGGTATTCAACAATTGTGTTGGCTAATAGTGTAAGAGAATATGGAGGAAGAGTAGTAACTATAGAAATAAATGATGATCTATTTTGGAGAGCTAAGAAAAATATTGAAAAAGCTGGCTTAAAAGATTACGTAGATATGATTTGTGCAGACGCAAGTGAGGCTATTCCTTTTCTTAAGACTAAGTATGACATTATTTTTCAGGATGGGCAGAAAGGAATGTATGTTACTATGCTCGATAATCTTCTTGATAAACTAAGAAGTGATGGAGTAATTATAGCGGATGATACCTTGCTAGACTTAACAAATCCCTATAAGAGTATTAGGAAAGCAATAAGAGATTATAATAGCTTAGTGTTTTCAAGAAATGATCTTATAAGCACAATCTTACCAATAGGAGATGGATTAACTTTAAGTGCCAAGAAGTTTTAGAAAGGTGAGATTTATGAAGAATATTAAGAGAATTAATCTAGAAATTTGGCCAACTCCTATACATAAGTTGAGTAGATTTGGTCAACTTATAGGAAATGAAAATACATACATAAAAAGAGATGATATTTCATTAACTGGATTAGGTGGGAATAAACTAAGAAAGCTTGAGTACTGGTTAGGGGAAGCTAGGTCTAGAGAAGCTACTAAGATTGTTGTTGCTGGGGGAGAACAATCAAATTTAGTAAGATTAACTGCAGCAGCCTGTGCAAAATCAGGGTTTGATTGTATCGCAATACATAATTGCAAAAGACCAGCGAGATTTCAGGGTAATATGCTGTTGAATAAACTTTTCGGTGCAGAGCAAATCTTTATTGGTGATGTAACTGAAGGGGAAAGAGACTTATTTGTAAAGGACAAGATTTCGCAGTTAACAAAGATAGGGGAAGTTCCTTATTGCATAAATAATGAAGAGATAGGTTCATTAGGTTACACCAATTGCTTATATGAAATTGATAATCAATCGCCAGATACGAAACACTTAGTTATTGTTGGTGCAATGGGTATTACTGCAAGTGGTTTTATATTTGCAAATAGGGTTTTGAAAAACAAGTATACTATACATGTTATAAGTGTAGAATATGAAAAGGAAAAACTAATAAAGATATTAGCTAAAAAGCTACTGTTTTTAGAAGGTAATGCCTTAGAAGATGTTTCATGGCTAAAGTTTGATAAGAGTGACCTAGAAAAGCAGTATAATTCTTACGTTTATGATGATTATATGGGAAAAGGTTGGGGAATTACTACAGAAGAGTCTCTTCAGACAATTAGGGAAATGGCTCAATTAGAAGGTATACTGCTAGACCATGTATATAATGCTAAAACATTTACAGGGTTAAAAGGATTGGTTGCAAACGGTGTAATAAAAAATGGAGAAAAAACCTGCATAGTTCACACAGGAGGCGCTCCAGCTATATTTGGGCATGCAGAAATATATCAAGATTTAGATAATAGTTAAACCCAGTAGTTTTGCGAAGTAATATGTTTGATTGAACGAAATAGTTAACCCCTTAAGGTTTTCTAATGTGTAAATACAGCCATCAATATTAGATGTTTGCAAATCTGTTTTGTCAAACTTGCAATTTGCAAAAACACCTTTTGATAATTCACATTTGTCAAAATTTACAGTATGGAAACTGCTACTTGTAAAGTCAGCGTGTTGTAGGTTAGATTCTTCAAATTCAGAGTTTTTAATACTAGAGTATCTAAGAGTTATATAAGAGGCATTGCTATCTATTACTCTAGTATCAGTAAAAACACTATCAGGAAACTGGCAACCTATCAGCTTGCAATTAGTAAATTTAACTTTATCAAATATAGAGACATCAAAAATACAATTATTAAACTCACAATGCGAGAATTCTGTATTAATAAACTCTGCTTTTAAAAAGTTTGAATCATTGATAGAAACATTTGATAATAATGAGTTTTTGAACCTGAGATGTTTTAGAAATATATTATGTAGGCCAAAAGAATCAAATGAGATGGACTCATAAGTTTCTTCATCAATTTGAGGGAGAGTAGTGTATGTTTCTAAAGACTCATAGTTTATTTTAGGGTCGATAATTTTAATTTTATTCATTTTAATTCTCCAATCAAAACATCTTTTGTCTATGTCTTTTATATGATAAAATGAACAATAAATCAAGAGAGGGTAGTGAAATTATATGACAAAAGCAAAACCAATAGAAGCCTCTAACTTTATCGAGAGGTTAATTAATGAAGATTTAGAAAATGGCGTTTATGATACGATTCATACCCGTTTTCCTCCAGAGCCTAATGGGTTCTTACATTTAGGACATATAAAAGCTATTAATATAGATTTTGGCACTGCACAAAAGTATGGAGGCCAATGTAATTTGCGTTTTGATGATACTAACCCAGAAACAGAAGACCATGCTTTTGTAGACTCTATTCAAGAGGATATCAAATGGCTAGGTTATGATTGGGAAGATAGATTATTTTTCTGCTCAGATTATTTCCAAGATCTTTATGATATCGCAGTAAGGATGATAAAAAATGGAGATGCTTATGTCTGCCATCTTACAAAAGAGGAAACAAGGGAATATAGAGGTACTTTAACCGAGCCAGGGAAGAATAGCCCTTATAGAAACAGGACTATAGAAGAAAATCTTGAGTTATTTGAAAAAATGAAAAATAGGGAGTTTGAAGAAGGCGAGTGCGTATTACGAGCAAAGATTGATATGCAAAGCCCAAATATGAACATGAGAGATCCTATTATGTATCGCATTAGCTATACTCCACACTTAAGAACAGGCGATGAGTGGTGTGTTTATCCTATGTATGATTACTCACATCCTTTATCAGATGCGCTTGAGGGAATTTCACACTCTTTGTGCTCAAAAGAATATGAAGATCATAGGCCTTTATATGATTGGTTTGTAGAAAAGTCTGGATTAGAGCACAAACCAAGGCAAATAGAGTTTGCGCGTATTTTTGTTTCGGACTCCTTAACAAGTAAGAGAAAAATCAAAATGTTAACAGAGATGGGATTAGTTGAAAATTGGACAGATCCACGACTTGTAACAGTAGCTGGAATGCGCAGACGAGGATATACCCCAGAAGCGTTAATTAACTTCATAGAAGCAGCTGGAGTAGCCAAAGCTGATAGCGTGGTGGACTTTGCAATGTTAGAGCATTTTGTAAGAGATGACTTGAAATTGAAAGCTCCAAGAATTATGGCAGTTAAAGAACCTCTGAAAGTGGTTATTACTAACTACCCTGAAGATAAAATAGAATATTTAGTGTGTACTAATAATGTGTCAAATCCAGAGTTGGGCGAAAGAAAATTGCCTTTTGGAAAAGAGATATATATAGATAGAGATGATTTTAGTGAAAATCCACCACCTAAGTATAAAAGACTTTCACCTGGAGAAGAAGTCAGGCTTTTCTTTGCATATTTCATTAAATGTGATGAGGTAGTAAAAGACGAAGAAACGGGTGAGATAAAAGAACTTCTTTGTACATATGATCTAGAAACAAAAAGCGGATCTGGATTTAAAGGTAGAAAACCTAAAGGAACAATACAATGGGTTCATGCTGATACTGCTGAAAATATTGAAATGCATGTTTTTGATAATCTTTTTATAGAAGGGCATGAAGATAGTGAGAATCTTGAAGATTCAATTAATTCTGATTCTATAAAGGTTTTCGACAATGCAAGAATTGAAGCTGCTTACAAAGATATAAACGTTAATGATAGATTCCAATTTATAAGAGATTCATATTACTATATTGATCCTTTGAGTGAGCATGATAATAAAGTCGTGTTTAACCAAATTGTGCCATTAAAAAGCTCTTGGAAATAAAGTATAGGATTAAAATTTTGCCCTCAGATGTTAGACTATTCTAGCTAATGGGGGCACTTTTGGTTAGTGAGAATTTGAAAGGATATTCTAATGCAAAAAATAGCAGTGATTGCGCTGATAAAAAAAGATGATAAGATTCTACTGGTCAACCACTTTCAAAGAGGATGGGATATTCCTGGAGGCTATGTTAAAGATACAGAGGATTTAATTACAGCAGTCAGTAGGGAAATATTAGAAGAGACTGGCTTAAGTGTTCACAAGTTGAAGCTTAAAGCAATATATTCTAACTTGGAATATGAGCTTGTAGGAGACCAGAAAGCAACAAAATTAATATTTGGTTTTGCATGCGAATACTTAGCAGGAAAAATTCAGTTTTCAAGAGAAACTGAGAATGTATTATTCATAGAAAAAAAAGTCATTGGTTCTTATGTGACAGATGTCTTGCAAAAGGACAGAATATATCACTTAATGAGCGAAAATTTAAAATATTATGCATATAGCAAAAATCCTTATATCCTATTGTCTGAAAATGAACTATAATATTAAACGAGTTTTTGTTGTCATTGCATATAATAATTAAAAATAAAGCAAATATGTGATAGAATTAAGAAAGCAACTATTAAAGAAAATGGTGATAACATGCCTTCATTCATAATAACTGATATTGGAAGTACAACTACAAAAGCCTTATTCTTGGCAAAGAGGAATGGATTTTACAGATTAATCGCGAGAGCAGAAGCACCTACCACGGTGGAAGCGCCTTTTGAAGATGTTACGATAGGTGTGAAGAATGCTTTAGAAGTTTTAGGTAAAGAAGCACAAAAACAGTTTTTGAGTGAAAAAGACGGGGAGCTAATATCGCAAGAATTTGAGTATTATTCATCAAGTTCAGCTGGTGGAGGATTGCAAGTACTAGTAATAGGCCTATTTAGTAAAATTACTGCTATAAGTGCTCAGAAAGCTGCGCTTGGGGCAGGAGCAATCCTAATAGATGTTATATCAAATGATGATAACAGATCGTTATATGAAAGAGTAGACATTGTCAGAAAAGCAAGGCCTGACATGATACTATTAACAGGCGGATTTAACGATGGTGATGTTAACTTTGTTACTGAGTTTGCAGATATAATCAATGCAGCAAATCCTCTGCCAAGGTTTGGAACAAAGCTAAGGCTACCTGTTATATATGCAGGCAATATAGAAGCTAGAGAACTTATAGAAGACACTTTGAGAGACGAGTTTGATTTGCATATAACAGATAATTTGAGACCATCAATAGATAAAGAAAATTTAGAGCCAGCGAGAAAAGCTATTCATGATTTATTCTTAAGCCATGTTATGCAACAAGCTCCTGGTTATTCAACAATTTCTGATGCTGTTAGTGCTCCTATTATGCCAACACCGCTAGCTTTTGGGCATATTATTTCGGAGCTAAGTAAAGAAGAACAGTTAGACATTTTGGCAGTTGATATTGGTGGAGCGACAACCGATATTTTCTCCTCAATAAATGAAGAGTTTAATCGAACAGTTAGTGCTAATTTAGGAATGAGCTATAGCATTGCTAATGTTATGCAAAATTCTGGCTTAGATAACATCAAAAAATGGCTGCCTTTCGAAATAGAGGATATTGTTTTAGAGAATATTATTGGAGATAAAATGTTAAGCCCAACAGTATTGCCTAAAAATGAAATGGAATTAATGATAGAGCAAGCAGTAGCTCGAGAAGCACTGCGGCTATCTCTAATACACCATAAAAGCTTAATAAGAGAGCTACCTAAAGATAGTGAACTATCAACAAGAGGGTTTATATCTGATGAATTATCAGAAAAAGAGTGGGATAACACAGATACGTTAGTAGATATGATGAAAATGGGATTATTGATTGCTTCAGGGGGAGTGCTTTCACATGCACCTAAGAGAAATCAAACAACTATAATGATGATAGACGCTTTTCGCCCTTTAGGGGTGACAAGAATGGCAGTAGATAGCGTATTTATGATGCCTCATTTAGGAGTGCTGGCTCAAAAATATCCAAAAACAGCCTTGCAGGTTTTGATAGATGATTGTTTTGTGCCTTTGGGTACGGTCATAAGTGGTGAAGGCTCTGTTAAAATTGGGCAGAAAGCTGCAAGAGTAGAGGGTCAAATTAATAATCGAAAAATAGAGTTTGATTTATATAGAGGAAATATTAGAGTTATGCCGGTATCTAGGAATCAAATTGGAAACATTAAAATAATTCCTGAAGAGGGGATGAACTTTGGTAAAGGCAATGGAAAAATTGTTGAAACACCTATAACAGGTGGAGAAACAGGTCTAATATTTGATCTTAGATTTGGTTGTGACCAAAGAGTTTCTCCAGACATAGTTAAAGAGTGGCTTGTATCTACTGGTTGTTTTAGCAGTGAAGAAATTGAAAATGCTAGGAGGCAAGCACGTGAACGTTCAAGAGATCATAGCAACTAGGACTTTACCTTATGCGGGTACTGTTATCGCAAAGGTTGGCCAAAAAGTAAAACCAAATGATGTAGTGGCTGAGATGAACTTTTATCCTGGCCTTGTACTACGTTTAAAAGTATCTGAACACTTAGCTATAGCAGCAAGAGAGTTAAGAAGTGTTATTCAGGTAAATGTGGGAGAACTAGTTGAAAAAGGCCAGATTCTAGCATTTGATAGTAAGTGGCATCAACCACAAATAATGGTCGCTCCTGAGCCAGGGATAATAGGAATGGTTTCAAAAACACTAGGAATAGTTTATCTAAGAAGGTTGACAGAGTTTAACCCTAATCCATTTGAAGTACATAATATAGCAGAAGAATTTGGCATCAGTGAAGAAGATGCAGCAAATACAATTATAGTAAGTAGAAATCAGAAGGTTGTTCCTGGGCAAATATTAGCTCAGCAACAGTGGAAAAAAGATGAATTTAGACTAAAATATGTTGCTAGTAGCATGTTTGGATCTATTCATAAGATTGATAAACATAAAATTTGGATTAAGAGTCGTGAGATAAGTAGAAAGTTGTATGCATACTTATCAGGAGAGGTAGTTAGTGTAGAACCTTATTGGTCTGTTACAATAAAATCAAGAGCATATAAATTAAACGGTACATATGGTATAGGCGGAGAGAGGTTTGGCACTATTTCGATAATTGATACTGAATATCTAAAAGAAGATGATATAGGTGCAAGATATAAGGATAATATTTTGATTGTTAAGGGTAAAATATCTAAAGAGGCTTTAGATAAAGCTGCAAGAATAGGTATTCCTGCAATAGTAGCTGCTTCTTGTGACTTAAGTGTGTTGAGAAAATATGCTGGTGAAGGATTTATTCCAGGCATCACTGGTGCAGAAGAAGTGAAAACGAGTGTAATATTAATGAATAATTTTTGTAGTACGGAAACTATGGGAGATGAATTCGAGTTTTTCAAAGAACGTGAAGGCAAATATATGTCTGTCAACGGTTCAACTCATATAAGAGCTGGAGCAATAAGGCCGCAAGTGTTAGTTTTTCCAGATGAAGGAGATGCGTAAGATGTCAATAAGTGTTGTAATGAATGTGGTAAATAGAAAAAAATTTTTAGATAAATATAGCTGCATATTTACATCATCAATGAACCAAGATGAATTGTCTGATTATGCAAGGCTACGATATAATGACCTAAATTTACAAGTTAGTGACAAGTTTGAGACTTTCGTTCTAGATGTAGAAGGCAAAACATGTCCACAGTTACCTATTCTTGATAGTGAGAATACTCTTAAATTGGCTGCTCATCTAATTGGGTATTCAGAAGAGGTTACAGCTAAAATAACGCCTTATATTGAGAAGATAAGGTCGAAAATAGAACAAAAATGGGATTTGTACGGAGCGAGTCTTGTTAGCCATGTAATCCTTGGTTATCAATGGCAGTATATCTGGACCAAACTAACAGTAAAAGAAGGAGGAGGAACTGTTACATTCGTAGACTCTCCTCATTCAAGTTATGTGTTGTTCCCTAGAACTTTTTCTTTAGATACTGGGAAGATCTTAATATATTGGCAGACAAAACTAACATATAATGATTATGTTTATAATGATATTTTTAATAGACCAAACATGATAAAGATGCTAAGAAGCATGGACAAAGATGGCATTATGGTTCCCTATGGGAATTCAGAAGAGACATTGTTGAAAATGCGGCTTGTCAAAAGAAAGAGTCACAAGGGTAGTAATGTCACTTCTTATAGAAGTGTAATTCCAATAATTAGGTATGAAGACTTGAAAGAAATTGAAGAAGAGTTAGCAGATTTGTGCGAGATAGCAGTTAATTGCTTTCCAAAAGTTATAGAAACAGTTAAAGTTTCTAGAAAAGCAGCTTTTAAAGATATGTTTCTAGTTGATGATGAAGATATGTTGCAGGCAGGATATTATGTTTGGTCATATTTGATTTTTGAGCAGTTAAGGGCAATTAACATAATTTAGCAGCAAATAGTAATTTAAAGTACTAAAGTTAGCATTTATAGTGATTTAGCCTTGACATAAGTCCCAAAATTATAGATAATTATTATACCCCTTTTTGAGGGGTTTAATAATCTAAGTGTCTATAAAGTATTTATAAGTTTTGTGAGAATGTTCTTGACTTAGGGACACGCAGATGATACTATAGGGAAGTCGTCACAAACAGGTGACGCATATAAAAGAGTTAGAACATTGAGAATTGAATAGTGAAGCGAAAGTACTTGAGCAAAAAAATTAAAGTAATTTACGGAGAGTTTGATCCTGGCTCAGGACGAACGCTGGCGGCGTGCCTCATACATGC
>Ga0334893_1000419_pt1 | contig 58476 bp, 55 predicted proteins | sample GraSluR3_MG_5_FD_207218 | JGI IMG/M metagenome (GOLD analysis project Ga0334893, IMG submission 207218) | Sludge microbial communities from methane-producing bioreactor in Wageningen University, Netherlands - Granular Sludge_09_05-R3 | ecosystem: Engineered > Bioreactor > Anaerobic >...
TATATTTTTCAAAAAAATATCACTTATTGTTCGTAATATTCCGAACTATAAGCGATATTTTTTTATCTATAATCCATATTTTTTATTTTTTTATAGAATGTTCCATTATTTGTAGAAATTAAATTTATACTAACTTCAACTCAGCAAAATATAAATTCCATCTATTTTAGAACAAATCCATCAGTTTCATTTTTCAAGGATTTAGCTATAGATTCATTCTTATCCATATTTACATGAATGTCATTTATGCCTTCCACTAATTCAGTTACATTTGTCGCAGCGCTCATAACTCCCCTACTGCTTTCTTCCATTGTATCCGAAATACCTGTCATTTTCTGTGCTATCATTTCCATTACACCAGTTAGCTTCTGATTTTTTAAATTAAAATCATTCATAATTTCGTTTATATGAGAAGCATCTTGGTCATATTTCAATCCCATATCTACAAAGCTATCGTAATCTTCAAGTATAGTCTCATTAATATATTTAATCATATTTTTTGAGTTATCTATTAATTGTTCTACTGTTCCAACTATTTCTGAATTTAATTGTTGAATATTGCTAGCTGCATCCTTGCTCGAATCTGCAAGCTCTCTGATTTGTCCAGCTACCACAGCAAACCCTCTACCTGCTTCTCCTGCTCTTGCTGCTTCAATAGACGCGTTTAGTGATAATAGATTTGTCTGTTCAGAAATGGCTAAAATATCTTGAGTTAGATTGTTAATCTGAGCTATACTCTTACTATTTTCTATAGCATCATCTAGTTTTTCAACTATTTCAGTTACTACGCTTCCTGTACCTTCTTTAGTTTCTAGTGCCGCTTTTTTCATTTCTTCCGCTCTAGATTTCATGATTTTCGAATAATCTAAAAGATTTATAGTTTCATTATTCATCTCAATAACTTCCGAATGAGCTTCATCAGTTTCCGAACTTACACTTTCTACCGTTGCAGATACTTCTTGAGTAGATGCCGCTAATTGTTCCATCAAAGCTGATATATCACTTACACTAGTGTCTGCCTTTTCAATTTTTCCTATTACATTTTCAATGACATTGTACATGTCCTGAGTATTTACTGTCAATTTTGATATTATTTGTTCTAGAGTTTCTATAAATTTATTGATATTTATACCAACTCTACCTATCTCATCATTTACTTTTATATTAACTCTGCTTGATAAATCGCCTTTTTTCGCATCAATCCCAGATATTATTTCTGTTAATTTTGTTTCTAGATTTCTAAGCGGTATAACTATATATGATCTAATATTTAATATTCCAAAGGCAATTAATATCAAAGTAGCTACTGCAAGTCCTAAAGCAATCATTTGAGATTGTTTTAGCATATCTAACTGATTTTTTAAAACTTCTTTTATTACATCATCGTTTGCTACTATTAATTCATAGACATCCTCTTCAATTTTTTTGCTCACTTCTTTATTTGCTTCAATATTTGAATAAAAGCCTTCTAGATTATCCGATTTTACTGCATTAACGCTCTTTTGGGCATTTTCATATAAACCTTTTATATTTTCTGTCATTCTATTTACTATTTCTTTCTTATCTTTTTCGGCATTTCCTAGAGCTTCTTCTGCGTAATACATCATATCTTCATATGCACTGGCAAGTTCTTCCTCATATTCCTTTATTTCTTTATCGCTCTTTGAGTTTCCTATGTGATATACAAGTTTCTGAATTCTATGAGTAGCTCCAGCTATTTCATCAAAATCTATCATATTCCTAATTCCAACTTCATTTATTTTGGTTGATCCTTTTTGAACATTATTTAGATTATATACAGAGTAAATCCCCGATGCTATTGTTATAAGACCTAAAGCGACTATAATAATCATTAACCTCGCTTTTACAGAAATCGAATTTCTAATTTTTTTATCATTTTTAAGTTTTGAACCTTCGCCCTTTTTTAATTCTTGCAAATTCCTCGTTGTTTCCTCTTGCTTTACTCCCTTAGTTTTGATAAATTTTTCTTTCATCTTCTCCTCCATTCAAAATAGTTTATTATTTAAGTCTAACAAAAGTGATTAAAAAAAAGTGTACCTTAAGTTACAATATAATGAAAAGTTACAATATAGGAATTAATTATTTATATCTAAATACCCATATTTACTATTTAATATCGGCAAATTTAACATATATTTAATAAATTATATTGATTATAAATTTAATTTAACAATTTAATTATCTTTTATTTGTTATATAATATAGATAAATGATATCGAAGGGAGATGCACCTTATGATTTACAGAAATGCTACTATTGATGATATCGAAGCAGTTGCAAGGCTCCAGCAGAAATACCACGTATCCACTATTGATGAACAGGATAAGAAGGATGGGTTTGTCACTACCTTATTTACACATGAACAATTTAAGGAAATAATAGAAAAAGAAAATGGGCTTGCCATAGCTTGCGACTCATTAGGCATTGTAGGATATGCGATGGCGGCGTCGTGGGAGTTTTGGTCAAAGTGGCCTTTATTCCAATTTATGATAGAGGATTTGCCTAGTACGACTTATTTGGGAGAAGTTCTTAGCAAAGAAAATTCTTATCAATACGGACCTATATGCATAGACAAAGCCTATAGAGGAACTGAAGTGCTTGCTAATTTATTCGAGTTTTCTAGGCAGCAGATGGAAAAAAGATACCCTATTATGATTACATTTATAAATCATATCAATCCTCGCTCTTACGAGGCTCATACAAGAAAGCTTGGATTAGATGTGATAAAGAATTTTGATTTTAATAACAATCATTACTATGAGCTAGGCTACGATATGAAGAAAAAAACACAAGGCTCTACTATATAAAAAATTAAACCGGCTCATTTTGACTTTTACTAAATCAAAATGAACCGGTTTTTATTAATATAATTAAGGTTTGCGATTCTTAAGCAAGCTTTATTGAAATAATCTCTTATCAAATCATTTCAACAAATTTTTTCATAAGTGCTGGCAAATCCCCTGGATTTCTAGAGGTCAAAATATTATCTGATACAACTACTTCCTTATCATCCCATATTCCACCAGCATGAATCATATCGTCCTTTATGGAGAAAAAGCTAGTTACTTCTTTATCTTTTATAGCATCTGCAGAAGCTAGCATCCATGGTCCATGGCATATCGCAGCTACAGGCTTGCCAGTTTTTATGAACATTTTTACTAGATTTACTGTTGCTTCTGTTCTTCTCATATAATCCGGCGAAAATCCTCCTGGTATAAAAAGAGCCTCATACTCCTCAGGATTGACTTCTTCAGAAGCTAAATCTGATTTTAGACTAAAGCCAGCTTTTGATTTATATGCTTCATCTTTTTTACTACCTACTAATACGACTTCAAAATCTTCTCTTAGTCTATGATATGGATAAATTAGCTCTTGCTCATCAAAAAGGTTCTCAATTAATATCATTACTTTTTTCATTTCACTATCTCTCCTTTTTCTATTATAGTTCATTTGCACCAAAGGTATCCCACTGACTTAAATCTCCTGCTTCATAGCCTTTATAAAACCATCGTTTTCTTTGCTCTGAGGTTCCGTGAGTAAAGCTATCTGGAACCACGTAGCCTTGAGATTGCATCTGTATTCTATCGTCTCCTACAGCGCTTGCTGCAGTCAGTGCTTCTTCTAAATCTCCTTCTTCTAAAAGATTTTGTCCCTGAACATGGTTAGCCCAAACTCCTGCTAAATAATCTGCTTGAAGTTCTAGCCTTACATTGTATTTGTTGTACTCTTCCTTGCTCACTTTTCCTCTAATTTCATCCATCTGAGCTATTATTCCAAGCTCATTTTGAATATGATGACCAACCTCATGAGCTATTACATAGGCCATAGCAAAGTCCCCTGGAGCTTTGAACTGGGTCTTTAGTTCGTTGTAAAAGCTAAGGTCAATATAAACATTTTTGTCTCCTGGACAGTAAAACGGCCCTGTTGATGCTCCTGCCACTCCGCAGGCTGACTGTACGCTACCAGTAAAAAGAACGAGCTTTGGTTCATCGTATTCTTTGCCCAAATCAGCAAAGATATCATTCCATACCACCTCAGTGTCGGCTAAAACAACTGACACAAACTCAGCAAGCTCTTCCTCTTCCTGAGTAGCTTCATAAGGCACGCTTTGAGTTTGACCAGGATCTATGCTTTGCATTATGTCTCCAGGATTTCCTCCTAGTAATGCATAGATAATCATTATTATGATACCAAAGCCTCCCAAGCCGCCAATAGCGGCTCCTCCTACCCCTCTTCCTCTTCTATCCTCAACATTAGAGCTTTTTGCTCTTCCCTTCCATTTCATATACTGCCTCCTTTCTCTATTTTAAGCTACCTAATTAATCTTCCCGTATATTAACATTTACCCTAGAATATCTTTCTTAAAAGCAAAAAACTCTCAGCATAATACTAAGAGTTTTCTTCCATATGCAATCTTTCTATCATAATTAAAATAAAGTGTAGAATTTCGAATTTGTAGAATCAAAAAGAACAACCATGACAAACCTTGCCACGCAGAATACATGTAATTGTCCTAGCGTTTTCATATATAATTTAAGTAGCAGGAGTTAAAAGCCAGAAAAAGCTTAACCGTTATACTTCGTTCTCTTGACGCAAACTTTGAATCCAAATTTTTTAGTTTCTATTTTTGTATTTGATTATTAGTGATATTAAAATAATTAGTATGGCAAGATAAAAAGAAACTTTTTTTGCTTCATTGTAACTTTCTGCAACATATTCTAACTTAACCTCCGATATGCCTTCAGAATCAATAATTATACCTGATAACCCTCCATTAATTCTTATCAATTTCGCATTTTTATTATTAATATTCACCCTCCAATTATCACTATATGGAATTGATAAAACTATAAAATCTTGTCTAATATCATGATTCATATATGAAAAATTTATAGTATCTTTATCTAACTTTATATTATATGGTTTTGAGCTAAAGCTAAGAAGTTCTCTTATGCTTAGATTTTTTTTATCAGGCAAAAATACTATTTCTAATTCTTTTTTAGGGGAATCTGTTTGAATTTGAATCTGATCTCCAGCGTTTATTTTCGCAGAATTATATGTTGGAAAATAGTTCGATGGAATATTTCTATATAGATTAATGTTATTAGAATGAATGTATACCCCTTCGGTTACTGGATAATAGAGTTCTCCATTTTGTGAAAAATAACATCCTCCGCTTTCATCTATTTCACATATTTCATAATTCAATTCTTTTGTTATATGATCTGCAGTTATTTCCTCCATACCTATTTCTCCAAGCTTTTTTTCTAAACTACTATGAATTATAACAGATTTTAGTAACGCATAATCTCTTGCAAACCAAGGTAATTTATAGTATTCGTCTTCTTTCATATAATAAATCTGCTGAAATCCAAGCTCTATAAAATTCTGATTCTCAAATAATCCTAATTCATTATTTTTGTTAATTAATTCATAACCACTAGGTAGTTTAGTATTAATGTTTCCTAAATAATATTTTACAGATAATAAAGGGCTGTTATATTTGCTTATACTTATTTGTTTTCTCCAAAAATCAGAATAGTAATTCTCATTGACTTGATAAAGCATACTATACAAATTGTTGGTATTAGAATTGTACAATGAATTATAAGTACTTAATGTCATTAGATTATTTCTAAAACCTATATTAGAATCAATATAATCTCCATAACCACTCACATAACCTATGGAAATCCTATTAAGTTTATCTTTCTCATAATATTTTTCTGTTAATTCCTCTACTTCACTATGTATTTCATTAAAGTATTGAAGTTCTTCTACATTGTGAACTGCCATACTATAAAATGAATTAAATCTAATGATTCCATCTAAAGACACAAAGAACAAAATACATAAATAAATGATTCTTTTATTGATTAGTTTCTTTGGCTTAAGTATTTTTAAATAAATTGATATTACTATTAAAATTAGAAATTGAATCAATACATTAAATATAAGGTATTTATTAAAAGATTCTAGATCCATATCTGTTCTTATAATGCTAAGAATTCGAATTCTATCGCTATAAAATAAAGATAAATATCTTAAAACTATTCCTGACGCAAATATACTTAAAGTAAAACAAACATTATATTTTAATATCTTTATGTCGAATTTTTCTAAATTTTCTAAAATATAAGACAATAAAATTATAATTCCTGTAACTAAGATAAAACTCCACCTAAAAGTAATGTTAGAAAAATGGCTTAACACACTCAAAAATAAAGGCGAACTATTAATCAATAAAAATAATCCTATTAATACAAATACAACATTTCTCTTTTTTTTATCATCTTTAAGTACTATAACTGCCTGAAACATTGTGAAATTAAAAATTAAACTTGTGAAGTATGTCATGGATTGAAGATATTCTAAACTATGCCTCAAGATAATATTATGAACTACATTTTGTGGACTAAAGAAGAAACTATAAATAATAGCTATAATATTATTTATTAGAATTTTAAAATCAAAAAATAACTCATTATTCATCGTCCCAATGCGAGGATTTTTTATAATATGATTAAAAGAAGGTATCGTTACAAAAAAAGTTAATCCCCCTCCAATAATAGTACCTATAATTAATCTGCTAATTTTTTTTAACCAAATATTACTAACTAAAATAGAGTTTTTATCATTTTCTAACATTGTTTTTTTTTCTAGAAAATCATACTTCAAATATAATCTAGATATAAAGTAAATGGGCGTAAACCAAACCAAAAAATAGGTAAAATAATAATTTGTTATTACGCAGAGGACCAATCCCAAAATATAAGTAAGAATATTATCTTCTTCTAATATTTTTTCTAATCCAATTAAAAATAAAGGAAAGAAAGATAATAAATCAACAAAAAAATAATAACTATAATTAACAATTAAAGGTCCACTAAAAATATATATTATTCCCCCAATCAAGGAGACATATTTACTAAATTTTAAACTTTTAAGATAATAATAAAATAATATACCAGCAACAGTAAGTTTTAAAATATTTAAAGATGTCATTACAAAATAAATATCATAATTAGAAAATAATAAACTCAAAATAAAATATGGATTAAAAAGATAATAATAAATTGTTGCTCCCGGATAATCATTTCCAAGAAAATCATTCCAATTCCAATGAATACTGTATAATTCTCCTTTGCTAAATTTTTCCCATCCATCCATATAAAATGGTACTAGCTGAGCATTCATATCTGAATTTAATATGAATGTAAAATTATTTTTTGAAAGACTAACTATATGAGCTAATATAACTATTACTAAAAAAAACAAAAAAAAATATAAATTTCTTTTTTCTTTTACCATTTACTATCAACTCCTACGTTCAGCACTCATTGCTTTTTTCATTTCTTTCACAATAAATAGTGGTCTTTTTTTAGTTTCCAAATATGTTTTAGATAAATAAAAACCAAGAATTCCAATACTAAGCAATTGAATTCCTCCGATTAAAAAAATTATTACAATTGTTGAAGGCCACCCTGAAACAGGATCTCCATATATAATTGTCTTAGTTACAATAAACAAAATCATAAAAAATGATATAATAAAAAATAATAATCCAATAGCAGATGATATATACAAAGGTATAGTTGAAAAAGCTGAAATTCCTTCTAACGAATATAAAAACAATTTATAAAATGACCACTTTGTTTCTCCTGTGGTTCTCTCAATATTTTCATATTCTAACCATTTTGTTTTAAATCCTACCCATCCGAAAATACCTTTAGAAAATCTATTATACTCATTTAGAGATAAAATGGCATTTACAACTTGTCTTTTCATCATTCTAAAATCTCTAGCTCCGTCAACTAACTCTACATCAGATACTTTGTTCATAATTTTATAAAACATCCTAGCAAAAAAAGATCTGATTGGTGGTTCACCTTCTCTATTTACTCTTCTAGTAGCTATTACATCGTATTCTTGATCACAAATCAATTTGTACATCGTTGGTATTAATTCTGGAGGATCTTGAAGGTCAACATCCATTATAACTACATAATCTCCAGATGTTTCCTTCAAGCCAGCATAAATAGCAGCTTCTTTCCCAAAATTTCTTGAAAATGAAATATAATTAACAGATTTATCTATTTTAGATAATTTTTTTATAATTTCAAGAGTATCATCTTTAGAACCATCATCAACAAACAAAATTTCTTTATCAACCCCACCTAACTGCTTCATCGTTTCAATTATTTTACTATAAAATAGTTCTATACTTTCTTTTTCATTATAACATGGTACCACAACAGATATTAACCCTGAATTATTCATATAGTTTCTCCTTTGTTAAAAATTAAATATTTACTAAAAATATAATTTATTAATATAATTGTAAGATTTACTAATATTTTTGAAAATAATTCATCCTGATTTAAATATTCTAAAAAAATTAAAATCAAAATCATATCTATTACACCAGAAAAAACTCTCATTAAAAAAAATTTTATAAATTGATTTATACAAGAACCTACTGACTTAAACACCCAAATTCTATTACTTATAAATGAAAAAAATACCGATATTATAAAAGCTAATAAATTTGATAGCATATAATTTAAATTTAAAATTTTTAAACATAAAAAAAATATAGTTATATTTATAAAAGTGGTAATAATTCCAAAAAAAATATAACTGATTTTTTCAATATTATTTGTACTAAATATCATACTTAAAATATTTCCCCTCTAAAATAATGTACTAAAGTATTTAACTAACTTTTAAACTAAAAACTTTATAACTTAAAATTCACACAAATAAAAAATATGAACCTTGAAAATTCCATAATTGACAGAATATTTCTTATTTATATAAGACATGATAAACCTCCAAATTAATTTAATTTATTCTATCATGTCCGAATATTTTTGTCTAAATTAGAATAACCTATCCATTGTCAACAGTCAACACAAAAAAACAATATGCAATTTTCTAATTATAAAAATCAATCGTCCTATTTTTTCTTTATCCAAAAATAAAAACTTCTTATTATATTACCGTTATTGGTTTTTATTGTATCATTTCAAAATTTTATAATCTAGATGTGATGTATTTTACACTTGCTTCTATTGTTAATCCATATTAATTAAGTTCAGTTTAGTTTTACTGCATAAAAATCAAAGCATTATTTATATTTCTTCCTGGACTAGTTTTATAAGAACCATTATACAGTAGAGCTGAAGAAGCTCCACCATCTAAGTTCATAGCACTTTTCAGATTTAATTCTTTGCAAATTTGAGATAGTTCTGTAATCGAAGCATTTGCTACAGTTCCCATTACTAATCTGCCGTCTTCTCTAAATCCTATAAAACTTCTTTGAGCTCTTTGGGTGTTTATTTTAGGCTCTGTAAAGCCTTCTTTAGTTCCATCAGCTGTTATAGTGTTGTTTATTATAAGGCTAGGACCTGCTCCTACTGCATATACTACATTTTTCCATATAGCATGATCTTCCTCCATTGCATTTGCTCTAGTAGAGCGAAATTCTGGAGTATAGTCTACAGTTGAAGCTATATTAAACCTTTCCATCAAGTAATGCATATCTGGATTAAAAGAAATAACAAATCCATCTTTTGGAATTACTGTATTTCCTGGATTTTTCTCAACTACTTTTCCATTTCTAATTACTACATTTTTAGCATCTGGCATTTGAGTCATTTCTGCAAATTCAGGAGTAAATATCATAATCGCATCAGTTTCTGTACGAGGATGGTTAATACCCCAAGTATAGTACTGATTTTCTACTCCATCAATACTTCCAGTTATTTCTATATTAAGATTATCAATTACTATTTTTTTATCTTTTGTTATTCCCAAAACAGAACCATAGTTACCTATGTGAATCAATTTCCCATTATCTATTATAGTTCCATATGGAATGGGAATACCATTATAAGCGCTAAAATATGTACCATTTACTGCTGCAAAAGCTTTTTTATCTTGGATTGTCCTAGTATTTACTATGTTTTGAAGGCTATCCGCAGCTAATACTTTATTATTTGCTAGTCCCATAGCTGGACTGATTTCATTTGCGTTTAGATTAAGTAAAACGTATTTTGCTGTTTTTCCATTACTAAATTTTTGGCTAGTATAGTAGTGGTGTGATGAAGCAAAAGATAGTGCTGTAGATGCTAAAAGAGTAGTTAATAAAGTCATGAAAATTAAAAGTTTTTTTATCATATAAGTCCTCCTTGAATTTTAAGTAATCAATAGTAAAGTCTAATCTTTCATCGCAGTCAAACATATGAAATCCACCTATTACACCTAGGATTTTGTCTGAGCTAAATACTGAGGTATTCCTCCTTAAGATATACAAGGCCTCTCGTGTGGTCGTTGTGACCGTGAGATAAAGCTATATGAGTCAGTTTTTCTAAATCTATATTTAAAAGCTTTGCATTAGAAATAAATATATCAGAATGTCTCCTCCCTAGTTTTTCACAATCAATACAGATCTAGCTTCATATAAATCAACGTGTCCATAGGATTATTATTGTAGCTAGGTATTTCATAAAATCCGAAATTTTTATAAAGCACAATTGCACTTTTTAAAAACGGAAGCGTGTCTAATAGCATTGCTTTGTAGCCTATTTCTTTTGCATCATCAATAATTTTCTGGATTAATAAATTTCCAAGCTTCAGTCCTCTAAATTCAGGTCTAACATAGAGCCTTTTGACTTCGCAGGTTTCGCTGTCTAGCTCCTTTAGAGCTATACAACCAGCCACTTTACCATCTACATATGCAAGGTATAGTCTTGCTCTGGGTAGTCCATATTTTTTCTCAAGGTCTTTAATTTCATCCTCGTAATTTTGAATTTCCAAATATTTTTTGAATGTGCTATCCCCTGCTATTAGCATCTCCATATACTCAGAAAACAGTGCTAGCACTTCCTTAGGAGAATCATAGCCTAATTTAATTTCTATATCCATATACAATCTCCCCTTTTTAACGGCCACCGTAGCTTCCGCCACCACCACCGCCTCCACCACCACCTGAGAAGCCTCCTCCTGAGCCTCCTCCTGAGGATGATTTGCTGACAGCTTTTTGGGCTGATGAAAATGCTTTGTCTATTGAATTTCCTACCATATCAAATGAATCGTTAAATGCTCTAAAGCTTCCGTAGAATGAGTAATTCATCCAGCCGTATCCAAAGCGATAGTCTCCATCTGTCATATTAGGAAATACCAGTTCTAGTTGTTTTATTACTTCCTTTGCAACCCCTAAAGTGACTGCATACACAAGGTAGTGCTCCCAAATTATAAGGCTTGGGATTTCATGTCTTTGCATTTCAGAAAAATGCTCTAGAAATTTTTTAAATGCTTTCCACTTTACATAGTCATCCTGACCATTTGGAGAGCGTCTTCTAAATAGCTGAGGTACTAGCAATATCATAAGCCCTGATATCACTAGAGCTATCCCAATCGCAAGCATTTTAAAGGTAGTAAAAATACCAAGTGCAATTAGCAAAATTCCACCGATTGCAGAATATTTATATAAGGCTTTGTTTTCATCAAAGAAACTATATTTTGCTGTAGAAATCTCTATATCCTCTGTCCAGCTTTGCCAGAATTTATAGAACTCTTCTCCATATTTTTTAGCATAATCCTCTATTTCTGTAAGATGAATAAAGGGTTGCCTTCCTCCTATATCGTTTTTTAGGTAGTCAAGCAATTTTTGCTCATGCCTTTTGAGTACAGCATCTTCTGGATTCTTAAAGCTTCCAGGCTCAGGGTCAGGCATAAATGTAAGCTTGTAGGTTGTGACTTCCTTGGTTCCTATGAGTTTTTTTACTTCTACTTTATCTTCTTCTAGGTATAGAAATTTTCTTCTGGCTAGGTCCAAAATAGTCGCTGTTATATCCTCTGGCTTCATTTTTTTGTAATTCCAAAGTATACTTAGCTCAGCTGGGCTATAGTCCGCTGGAAGGTCTCTATAGTAGTCACCTTCAAAATTCGATTTATATTTTCTTCCAAACCTTCCCCATAAATATATCAGCGCTCCTATAGCAGCTGCTAGTATTCCTGCAGCTCCTCCTAGCTCGAATCTAGCCTTTTGTCTTTCTTTATTGGCTTTGTCTGCATTTGCTTGCTCTTCTGATAATATACTCCCTAAGGCCATTTGGTTTGTGTAGGCTTCTCTAGGGGCGTCAGAAAAAAGTGCTGTAGGCATTACCACTCTTCCCTCTACAAAGGTGTAGGGAGATAGATTGCTAGTTTTCCAAGTCACTCCATTATTTTGAGTAAATTCTACAACTCCATCTAATGGGCCATGTCCCCAAATCCTAATATCTTGACCTTGGATATAGCTTTCTGCACCAGATGGAAGGCTAAGATTAACCTGCACATCGTTTATTTTATTGCCATTTGCATCACCTACAAATTTTCTATATAGCTCTGCAACGTCATTGTGAATTTTTACAGCATTTACTACAGTATAGGAAAGTTCAAAGGTTCTCGTCTGGTCGTAGGCATCTATGCTCCAGTCTATGAGGATGTCACTTCCTTCTTTTTTAGTGAGGAAGGTTCCTGGTGGACCATATTCAGTGCTTGGATTATAGGTATAGGGCTGGCCACTTTCACTGACTGACACATCTACAATAGGCGTAGTTCCTTCTGGAATTTTGACATAAAATCCATTCCACTGCTCATTAAATTCCACGGTTATTTTTTCTGTCACTCTCATCGAAGCATTTGGCAAGAGCTGGGCATCAATATAAAGACTATTCATGGTAAGACTTCTATCTGCAAATACCTGATTTGGTATAAATATAATGGTTAATATTGCAACTAAAATAATTAGTTTTTTATTGATTTTTAGCTTGTATGAAAAATCACTTTTATCCATAGCCTAACTCCTTTTTTTAAAATTCCACCTTAACAGTTTCCCTAGCTTGAGGTTCATCTTGAAGAGTAAAATAATCAGCATGTGAAAAGCCCATCATTCCAGCTAATAAATTATTTGGAAATACTTCAATCTTTGTATTAAACTTTTGAACTGTATCATTGTAAAATTGGCGAGAAAAAGCAATTTTGCTTTCTGTATCACTTAACTCTGCCTGAAGCTGTAGAAAGTTTGTATTTGCTTTTAATTCTGGATAAGATTCCGCTACTGCAAATAAGGAACGAATAGCCCCTGTTAGCATGTTTTCTGCTTGAGTCTGTTCTTGAACAGTTCCTGCATTCATAGCCATTGTTCTAGCTTTTGTTACATTTTCTAGTGTTGTTTTTTCATGCTCAGCATAGCCTTTTACTGTATTTACAAGGTTTGGAATCAAATCATATCTTCTTTTTAGCTGTACATCCACTTGAGACCATGCGTTTTTAACCCTTTGTCTTAATTGCACCAAATTGTTGTAAATCTGAATAACAAATCCCACTATTCCAACTACTATAAGTCCCAAAACTACCAATCCTACCATAACGTTTCCCCCTTAATCTAACTCAAATTTTACTATCAAAATTACTAAACTACTGAGTCCTATCGTCTTTAATTTCTAAATAATTAGGACACCATTTAACTATTTGACTTTCTGCTTGCTCTGTTCCTATGTGTTCTTTTACTACAAGGCAGTTGCTGAATTTTTCAAAACCTAAATCCAAGTCCACTCCCATATCCATAACTGTCCAAACTATATCGCCAAACACTTCATCCTCATAGCTCCACGTCTTTCCTATGGATAAATCATCCTTAAGATGAGGATAGATTTCAAACGGTGTGGAATCCAAAATGTAATAGCTTCCATCTTGGCGAGTCACATAATGAAACCCATATCCGTAGTCCTCTCCATTTTCTCTTACTACTTCGACCTCTGAAACTATTACTCCTTCATTTGCATTTAGCCCTCTTCCGCTAAATCTCTCAACTACACCTGCCATTCCATCTGGATAGTTTACAAAGAATGTAGATTTATAGCCTGGTGTAGATAAATAGGTCCTAGCCTTTGTCAAATCTAGCTGAGGCGATGTAGACCCCGTTTGCTGGGTTTCTCCAGTTCCCTCATTTGAAGCCTCGGAATTTTGATTCGAAGAGTCTGCATTTTGATTTGGCTGGTCTGCTATATTATCATTTTCCCCTTTTTGCGAAAAAAACCAGTATGTTCCACCAAAAATTACTATTACTAGAAGCGCTACTACTGCTATGACTCCCGAGTTTCCTTTTTTCTTAGGTCTTTCTGGAAAAGGCTCCCTAAAAGGTTCTCTAGCTTCTAATTTTTGTCCACAGCTTTCACAAAATACATCCTCTGGCTGAGTTTTTGCTCCACAATTCGTACAAAACTTTGAATCTCCCATAGTTTCCCTCCACTTTGATTATTTTTCTAAAGCTTGAGTTATCTTTGGTACTACTTGTTTCTTTCTAGATAGTACTCCAGGGGCTAAGAAGGTACTGTCAACTAGCTCAGCATCGAAGCTTCTAGCTATACTTTCTGCATCTGGTCCTACTACTATGAATTTTGAAGTTTCCTTTAGTATGTCAGTAAGCACAAGGACAAAATCGTCTTCTCCACCAGCAAGTCTAAGCTCAGTCATTTTTTCAATAAGAGCGAGTCTGATGCCCTCTAGACTATCTAAGTCCATAGTCATAACCTGTGCTATTCTTACTCTTTTGCTACTTATTATAAATTCTTTTACATCTCCTCTTAATAAATCCACAGGCTCTTTTTCTTCTAATGATGTCCCTGCTTTAAACATATCTTTAGCAAAGGTTTCTATATCTATTCCTGCTATTTTTGACATTCTTTCTAGCATTTGTCTATCTAACTCCGTAGCTGTAGGGCTTCTAAGCATAAGAGTATCAGATATAATCGCGGCGCTTAGGATACCCGCAATTGATTGCTCTGGTCTTATCCCCTGCTCTATATACATTTTAGCAATGATAGTAGACGTACTTCCTACTGTTTCATTTCTAAAAAACACAGGATGCCCTGTAGTTATGTTTGCTATTCTATGATGGTCTATTATTTCTGTGATTCTTGCATAGTCTATCCCTGGTATAGACTGGTTTTTCTCGTTATGGTCTACTAGTATCAGCTCTTTTTGAGGATTTGAGATAAGGTGAAATCTCGAAATATTTCCAGCAACATGTCCTGTTTCATCTATTACTGGATAGCTTCTGTACCTAGTTTCTCCCATGATTTTCTGGACATCCTCCACAAAATCATCCAAATCGAAGGTCACTATGTTTTCCGTAGTCATTACATAGCTTATAGGTACTGATTGTGGAAGAAGTCTAGCTGCCATAAAGCTGTTGAAATTGGTTCTTAGGACCACAATATTTCGCTTCTCGGCTTCAGATAGTATACTTGGCTCAATCTCACAGCCTCCAGTTAGAATCAGCACAGAGACATTTCTGTTTATTGCATCTAGCTGAGCATCTGAGCGGTCTCCTACTATTACTATATCTCCTTCACTTATAAATTCCTCTGCTTTCTGAGGAGTCATAGCATATACATGCATGAATCCAAATGGACGTATGGCTTCTGGTGTATACAGCAATTCCCCCGACAAAGTTTCCACTATGTTTTCAAGAGAAGTATTTGAGTTTTTAATTATTGCATCATCCCAAACATCCAAGTAACAGGCTGTAATATTTGAAAGACTTACTACTCCAACTAAGTTGTTTGAGTCATCTACTACAGCTATGTTGTTGTTGTGATTTGATTGGATGAGTCTAATTGCTTTTGCTAGAGAAATCTCTGGAGAAGCATAAAAGGCTGGATCCATGTCCAAATCTCCTACCCTAGGCTTTATGGTATCCATATATCTAGGCTTCTCTACCTTAAAATAATCTAGTACAAACTGGGTCTCACTGTTAATTTCTCCGAGTCTAACAGGAATCGCATTTAGACCATTTCTTTTTTGCTTTAGCTTTGCATAGGCAATAGCAGATACAATTGAGTCCGTATCTGGATTTTTATGTCCCGTTATATATATTTCTCTGCTCATTTATTTCTCCTTTTTTTAGATGAAAGCATAAATCTTTATATTATTTGTCTATAATATTATAAAGCATTGGTTAGTGATTTGCATCATCAACCTCTTGGATACTTATTCTAAATATATTTGAGTGGTTTCTTCAAATAACAATCTCTTGCCATCTTTTTCTTTAAAATAGAATTTCAAATCCGGACCTTCTCCTACATTTCTATATACCATTTGACCTTTATTAATGATAGTACTTTCATCAATATCTGCTAGATAGTAGTAGGTGCCTTTGTTTGCTCCTTCATATTCCATAGTTTTGTAAGTTCCGGAAAAGCTTGAATCTATTATGCTACCTTCGGAACGTATCTCACCATAGAAAGTATTATCTGGATAAAATACCATTTTAAATCCTCATGCCTTTCGCTGGCCACAAAATCTTCTTGATGAAAACCATTTGACTCAAGTTCAAAATATTTGCTTGCATGAACTGATTTTGCAAATCCTGGTTTTTCCAAATTTGGATCTATCGCTTCGAAATATACTGTTTGATTTAAAGACTCTGCTAAATCCATAGCTGCCAGAGTATATTTTACTCCTAGTTGATGATTTTCAATTTTAGCCATTTCATTGTATACAGTTTGTAATCTATCATGGGTTCTTACTATTGTTCTTTGTGCATATTTTTGTAATTTTTCATTTGTTTTTGGCCATTCTAAAGTATCAGCTAATTGGTTTGTTCTTAACAAAGCTCGCCCATCTATCCAATAAAATACCCCAGCCATGTCTTTAGCATAGGCTCTCCAAAATGCTGAGCTATAACTTTCAACTACTTTATTCACCTCTTCCTTAATAAGATGAGGTGATTCTAAATTGTCCTTTCTAATTTTTGATAGTACTCTAGCCCAGTCCGCTTGTGTGGATAGCATATATTCGTTTTCTCTCAATTTTACTTTTTTGCCTGGGACTGGAATTATATATCCACAACTTTTGGTATCAAAATTATAGGTCACTTGCTCCATACTAAAATAGTCATACACACGCTCTATCTCTTAACAGCAATTCAAAAGGCTTAGTATCCACTTTATCAAGCATGTCAATAAGTGCTCCAGAATCGACAAGTACAGGCGTAGTCACCCCTTTATACTCATTGTTTGGATAGTAAAATACTGATTTTCCTTTATCGGTATCCACTGCTCTATGCTCTCATCAAACCATGCTATAGTTATTGCTTTTGCTTGTTCTTCTTCTGTTAATCCTTCTGGATTGTAATTTAGAGTAATATCAACTAAGGTATTAAACTCCTTCATGTCCTCTAAATTAAAATCGTAGGCTTGAAACTCCACTCCTGCTACTTCGTCAATTTTCGAAGGTAGACTAACAATTTCTAAACTTTTTTCTTCACTTAAATTAAACTCACCAAAATCTACAATAACTCCTTCTAGATTTGCCATTGGATTTTCGGGAGAAACTACTGCTTTCATAGGCTCAGCTTTTAACTCAGACGCTGAATACTCTACTTTTGGAAGCACCTGAGGTTTTTCATTATTTTCTATGGTTTTCTTAGCAAAAGAAAAGTCGTCTATTTTAGGAATATTAAATGGGCCTATAAAGTAATTTAAAAGCAGTCCTATAAGAGCTAGCGACATAATAGGTGCAAAAATTTTAAAGAAGCCTCCCGTTTTTTTAGGCGAAATCTCTTTAGAATCATTTATTTTTGGTTTATAGTCATTTATTTTCTCATATATTTTTTGCTTTTTGATCTCATTTAATTTTTCTTTTTCATTTAAGTCTTCTCTTTGATTTAAAGTTTCATATGGCGCTTTACTTTCCGATATTTTTACATTATTTTGATTTTCTTTATTTTCAGAATCCTGGTTAGTAAACTGTTCATCTGGTTTTGCTTGTTTTGATGTAGCTTTTCCACAATTTTTGCAGAATTTAGCTGTATCTGGAATCTTGGTTCCGCAGTATCTACAAAACATCCTAACTCCTCCCCACTTCTCATAGCCCTAATTATTTATAAAATACCCTGATTAATCATTGTAAAGCATTCAAAGTTCATTATTGCTAGGAGGACAATATAAAAATTATTATTGATTATTAATAGTACGATATTAATACGGTCAAAAAATAAAAAAACATGTAGCCCTTTATTTAAAAAGGGTACACTATTTTTATTTACTATTACCACTCTTCACTACTTTTATGTATTTCCTTTACAACATACTGTAATATCAGTATCTTTTTTACAAATAGTTCTAGTGTATATCATTAATTTCATATTGTTTTTAGATTTTTTTACCCGTTCCAGTACCAGTGCCGATTAATTTTCTGATAAGATTGTTCTTATTGGATTCTAAACATTAATTATTTGTCTTCTCTTTCAAACTAAACTATCTTGCTAAAAATAATATATAGTATTAGAATAGTGTTAGAATGTGTTCGAATAGTATTCGAATGTGCTTGAATATTTAAATTAATATGAAAACGAGGTAGAGAATATATGTTTAAGGAAAGCATTCACTTGGAACTAAAAAAAGAATATGCTAAAGATATAGTAAAGACGGTGATTGCCTTTGCTAATACTTCTGGTGGGAAGATTTATATTGGAATAGGTGATGACGGTAAGGTTTTAGGAGTACAAAGATTAGATCCTGATATTTTAAAGTTATCTAATTCCATAAGAGATTCTATAAAGCCAGATATAACTCTATTTGCTTCTATCTTGGTAGAAAAAATAGATGGTAAGGATGTAATTGTTGTTGATGTGCAAAAAGGAGCTTCTTCTCCTTATTATTTGACCGACAAAGGTATACGGCCTTCAGGCGTTTATGTAAGACAAGGGGCTTCTTCCGTTCCTGCCACTGATGTTGCGATTTTAAAAATGATTAGAGATACTGATGGAGATAACTTTGAAGAGCTTAGATCTTTGAATCAAAATCTAGATTTTGATTTTTTAAAAAAAGAATTTGAAGATGCAAATATAAAGCTAGAACACTCTCAAATGAGAACTTTTAATATCATTGATGAGGATGGATTATATACTAATCTAGGTCTTTTATTGTCTGAGCAATGTCCACACACTATAAAAGCCGCCGTATTTGAAGGTAGCACTAAGGAAATTTTTAAGGACAGATTTGAATTTTCAGGGTCTTTGTTAAAACAAATGAAGGACGTATATTCTTTTTTAAATAGATATAATAGGACTAATTCTGAAATAACTGGTCTTAAAAGAACTGATACAAGAGAGTATCCTGAAATTGCCCTCAGGGAAGCTCTTTTAAATTCTATTGTTCACAAAGAATACTCCTATAGCAGCAGTACATTAATAAGTGTATTTGATGACAAAATAGAGATAGTTACTATAGGCGGCCTTACTAAAGGCCTCAGTGAAGATGATATCATGCTAGGGGTATCTATTTTGAGAAATAGAAATCTTGCAAATATTTTTTATCGCCTAAAATTAATTGAAGCATATGGAACTGGCATCCCTAAGATAATAGAAAGCTATAATAAATATAATGTAAAACCTAAAATAGAAATATCTAGCAATGCTTTTAAAATAACACTTCCAAATACCCTCAAAGAAAAATCAATCTCTAAATTGGAAAAGAATTTGAGCGATAAGGAGTATTTAATAGTTAATATGTTAAAAGAAAATGAATATATCAAAAGAACAGATATAGAAAAAAATCTTTCAATTTCAAGTTCTATGGCTATCAAGCTGTTAAGAAATATGGTAGACAATTCTGTGCTAGAAAAACTTGGAAAAGGCAAAAATGTAATATATAGATTAAAGTAGTTGGATTTAATATACACGGTGTAATCATGGCAAAAAATAAACCCTAGAAACCTTTGTATTTCAAAAGCTCTAGGGTTTTCTTTAATTACTCCCACTCTTCACTATCTTTATGTCTTTTCTTTACAAAGTATTGCAATATCAGTATCTTTTTTACAAATAGTTCTAGTGTATATCTTTAATTTCGTATAGTTTTTAGATTTTTTTACCCGTTCCAGTACCAGTTCCAATTAAAATAATTTTCTCAATTATTAATATCAAACTTTCAATAACATTTTCAAAAGAGATTTCATTAACATAATTATTTTTATTTGCATATGCTTTCCACCTATCATTAAATCCCTTATCTGCTAAGATTATGTCTATCATTTCTTTAAAACTTGCAAAGTCAAGTATGGTACCCCTATAATCAAAAGTTCTTTCACAAACTTTAGACAGCTTTTCAAAATCAACATCATTGCTTTTGAATCTATATATTAGATGGATATCATAAAAATCTTTACTTCTGCTATTTAAAAATCCTTTGGAATAAATGGTTTCTAATTTCTCTGCTAACATTGTTTCTAAATTATATGCTTTGATTTTTAAGTTATCTTCAGAAAATATTGTTTTATATTCATAATCTACTGGTTGATATGTCAATATATCTCCTGTTGCTATATCTAAAGGAACAATTTGTCTTATATTGTCTAATTTACATAGAATTTGGATTCTATATCCCCCATATTCATCTTGTTTTTTAATTTCTTGTATACCCTCTAGCTCATATTGAATTGAATCTTTTTCATTATATTCTAAAATATCATCAAAAATCTCAACTAGAAGTTCTTCAGTTAAAGGCATATTCTTAAAAAGAAAATCAATATCTACTGTGCTTCTTGAATCCAATCCCACTATATTTGAAAGTATATATCCACCTTTAAAAATAAATTTATCATTATATTTGCTACCTGATAATTTTCTTAAAACACTTTCTAAAAAATAATATGTCATAACAGAATTAAAAGTTAATCCTGTTTCATTAGATACTTTATGGCACATAGCTGTTATCTTATCTTTATTCATAAATAACCTCCATTGTAGTTCTTACCTTTTCAATAATCCCCATTTTTTTAGCATATATAAAGAGTTTATTTATATCAGAGTTTTTAGATGATGCGTATCCTCGTATTGTCTTAACATAAATTTCTGGATCTATGTTATTCTTGTTTTGAACAAAATCACATATTATTCTTTCAATGTTATATGCTCTGACCTTATTTTGATATATAGTTTTTACTTCTATCGCTCCCATATCTGATATATCGCTTTTCACATAATATAGTTTTATATTATTAGGAGGATTATTAATTTTATAGCTGTAAGGGACACTCGCCTCAATCAATTGTGGTATTTTATCAGTTAATCCTTGTAAATATAGGGCTGTCTCATAGGAAAATACAGTCTTTTTAAATTTATGCTGAAAAAAATAATATTCGTCATAATCTCCCTGTTTTGAAATGTAAATACCTCTATCCGCTCTAGAAAGTATATTTTCTTCTACAAGCCTTGTAAGATATACTCTGGGAATTCCTTCTTTTCTACAGTATTGTGTTGTAATGACTCCGTTGTTTTCTTTTAGATAGTTAATTATCTTTTCTTTGTGATTCATATCATCCTCCATTGTTCCATCCATACTGATATGGTACCACTTTCTCAGTGTATATGCAACAATGCAAATTTTGTTGTATCGGTTCTTAAACTATATAATTTATACGCACATTTCAAACTAGTTTACCTTATTAGTGCAATACGAAAATTAAAAACCCGTGTATCCCCTTTAGAAAGGATATACGGGTTTGATTTTCTATTCCCACTCAATACCAATTGGTTTGTATCTTGTGTTTTTTGTTGATAAATGGTGGTTTCTTGTGTTCGTATTGTCACTATTTGTTGTTCTAAAATGACTTTCAAAGTTTTTGGAGTCAAAATGGAGTCAATATTATAAATATTAATCAATCGATTTCCAAAGCTTCCTAATTGAAGTACCAATTTGTTCCCAGCTAATATCAGATGCATAAGAATACTTCTTTTGATACTTTTTCCAACTCAAAGCCATATTTTCATTGGAAAACACACCTTCAATAATATCATAACCATTTTTAATAACATGAAATGTTCCACGCTTTTTCCCTGTTCCTATAAGAGCTTCTTTTAAAACCATTAAATCAATTGACTCGCTTTGAAGTTGGTACAATATATGAACATCATAGAAATCTCTCATTCTTGTATTAGCTGTAGATCGTGTAATAATTGTTTCTAATTTCTCAGCAAGAATTGTTTCTATATTATAGCTTAGAATCTCAATTTCTCTATCTTCTAATAACAGTTGATACATATGCAAAATCTCTTTCGGCGTTATTTCATCACCTGTAGTAATATCAACTTTAATTGGAATTTTAGCATTTTCAAGTATTGCATCAATTGATACCCTAAAACCTGGATAATCTGCTTCATCTCTTATTTCTTCAACCTTCTTTATTTCAAATTTAACTCCATCTTCAGTATCAATAGTAATAATATCCTCAAACGTTGACTTAATTGACTCAATAGTTACTGCTTTATTTTTCATTGTAGTATCCATATCTACTGTTGAACGACTTTCTACACCGATAAGTGAGCTAATAAGCATGCCACCTTTTAAAATAAAGTTTTCTTTATAATTTGATAAAGCAATTCTTTCAAGAAGTCTCTCCATCATATAATTTCTAAGTAGTATTTGAGGATTTATGCTTTTCTTCTTGGCTATATTATTAATCAAATCTTTAATTTGCCTTAATGTCCTCATATCAAAACCTCCACATATTGCCTAATTATCTTCTCTACTCTAAATTTTTCTGCATATTGTAATAATTTTGGGATATCTTTTTCTTTCTCCGATAAATATCTTCTAATTCCTTCATTGATAATCGCAGAATCAATACCATTTCGGTTCCTTACTATATCGCAAATAGTACGTTCTTTATTATAGACTCGAATATTTCTCCCAAATGGGGTTTTCCCATATTCTACCCCTAGATTCAATAGATCATTTTTTATAAAATATACATAAATACCATCATTTTTAAAATTGGATGCATTGTATCCTGATGGTAAAGTAACTGTATACTGTAAAGGGTCTCTATCCGTTAAATCATGTAAATAAAGTGCTGTCTCGTGTGAAAAAATAACCTTTTTACTTCTCGCTTGTAAAACATACATCTCGTCTTCAAATGCATCTTTAGATAAATACACTCCTTGAGCAACTCTTTCTATATATCCTTTTTTTACATATTTGCTTAATAACTGTTTTGAAATTCCAGCTTCTATTATATCTTTAGTTAAAAGCATTCCTTCTTTTTCACGAAGTAAAGTTTCTAAAAGTTTATGATAATCCATCTAATTCACCTCAGTTTACTTTTATGCTTATATTTTATATTATATAAGTACATAAGTAAACTGATTGTTATTTATATAGAAATAAAAATGTCATAGAACATCAACAATATAAAAAATTGATGTCTATGACTAAATTTTTTTAATCTAATTTAACTCCATTTATTAGGATATTAGAAATAAAACAGAACATTATACAACACTAGTTGCCATTAATAAAACACTATTAAGCATTTAGTACTCCCTAGCTATTCCCACTCGATAGTCGCTGGTGGTTTTCCTGTTACGTCATAGACTACTCTATTTACGCCTTTTACTTCGTTTACTATTCTAGTTGAGATGGTTCCTAGCACTTCATATGGGATAGGGTAAAATTCTCCTGTCATTCCATCAGTTGAGGTGATTGCTCTTAGGCCTACCATATATGAGTATGTACGCTCATCTCCCATTACTCCTACGGTTTTTACATCTGGAAGTGTTGCAAATGCTTGCCAGATTTTTCTTCCTAGGCCAGCTTTCTCTAGTTCTTCTCTATAGATAGCATCAGCTTCTCTTAATATGTCGCATTTTTCCTCAGTTACTTCTCCTAGTACTCTGATTCCTAGTCCTGGTCCTGGGAATGGATGTCTAAATATAAGGTATTCAGGAATTCCTAGCTCTAGTCCAACATTTCTAACTTCGTCTTTGAAAAGCTCTCTAAGTGGCTCAACTAGGCTCAGCTTCATGTCTTCAGGAAGTCCTCCAACATTGTGGTGACTCTTGATTACAGCCGCTTCATCTGTTCCACTTTCTATTACGTCTGGGTAGATAGTGCCTTGTACTAGGAACTCTACATCCCCTAGCTTTTTAGACTCCTCTTCAAATACTCTTATGAATTCTTCTCCGATTATTTTTCTTTTTCTTTCTGGGTCAGTTACCCCAGCTAGCTTTAAAAGGAATCTTTCCTCAGCATTTACTCTGATTAGATTCATAGAGAATTCATCTTTGAATATTCTCTCTACATCGTCACCTTCATTTTTTCTAAGTAGACCATGGTCTACGAATATACAAGTGAGGTTATCCCCTATGGCTTTATGTACGAGAACTGCTGCCACAGAGGAATCCACCCCTCCACTAAGGGCGCAAAGGGTTTTTTTATCTCCCACCTGCTGTCTTATGAGCCTTACTTTATCATCTATGAAGGAGTCTGAAGTAAAATCGCCAGACAAAGCGCATACTTCAAATAGGAAATTGTGAATTATTTTGTAGCCTTGCACGGTATGCTCTACTTCTGGATGAAACTGAAGAGCATATAGTTTTTTGTCTACATTTTCCATTGCCGCTACTGGACAGTCATGTGTAGCCGCTGTAATCGTGAAGCCTTCTGGAAGCTTATCTATTTGGTCTGTGTGACTCATCCAGCAGATGTTTGATTTATCAACATCTTTAAATAATTTTCCACCCGTATAGTTTATCTCTGTTTTTCCGTATTCTCTTTTTTCTGGTTTTGCTACACTTCCTCCAAGAGTTTTAGCTGTAAGCTGTGCCCCATAGCAGATTCCAAGTATAGGAATGCCTAGGTCAAATATTTCCGCTTCGATATCTGGAGCTCCAGGATCATTTACACTTGATGGTCCTCCAGTAAAGATGATTCCTTCAGGCTTAACTTCCTTTATTTTATTCATTGCTTTTTTGTAGGGTACGATTTCACAGTATACTTTTGCTTCTCTAACTCTTCTCGCTATAAGCTGGTTGTACTGTCCACCAAAATCTATTATTAGTACTGTTTCGTGTTTCATTATTTTTAGACCTCCATATTAGCACTGTAGTTAGGTGCTTCTTTAGTTACTGTAATATCATGAGGATGACTTTCTCTTAATCCTGCCGCTGTTATTCTTACGAACTCTGAGTTTTCTATGAGGTCTTTTATTGTAGGAGTTCCGCAGTATCCCATACCTGAGCGAAGTCCTCCAACCATTTGGAATATAAGCTCCGATGCTTCTCCTTTGTAAGGAACCATGCCTTCTACTCCTTCTGGTACTAATTTCTTTGCGTCTTTTTGGAAGTATCTATCTTTTGAGCCTTTTTCCATAGCTGCTAGTGAGCCCATTCCTCTATATGATTTAAATGAACGGCCTTTGTAGATTACTGTTTCTCCTGGGCTTTCTTTAGTTCCTGCAAGCAGTGAGCCTAGCATTACTGCTGAGCCTCCAGCTGCGATTGCTTTTACTACGTCTCCAGAGTATTTGATTCCACCATCTGCTATTATTGGAATATTGTGCTTAGAAGCTTCATCGTAGCAATCCATAACTGCTGATATTTGAGGTACTCCTACTCCTGCTACTACTCTTGTAGTACAGATTGAGCCAGGTCCTATTCCTACCTTAACGCAGTCCGCTCCAGCTTCGATTAGTTCTCTTGTAGCTGGTCCAGTTGCTACGTTTCCAGCTATTACTGGAAGCTCTGGATATTTTTCTTTAGATTTTTTAACTGCCTGAATTACTCCTTGAGAATGTCCATGAGCTGTATCTATTACTATGATATCTACTTTAGCATTTACTAAAGCATCTATTCTTTCCATCATGTCTTCAGTTACGCCTACTGCCGCCCCACAAAGAAGTCTACCTTGGCTATCAGTTGCTGAGTTAGGGAATTTGATTTTCTTTTCAATGTCTTTTATAGTTATTAGTCCTTTTAGGTATCCATCTTTGTCTACTATAGGAAGTTTTTCTATTTTGTGTTTAGCTAGTATATGCTGAGCTTCTTCTAATGAAACTCCTTCAAGTGCTGTGATTAGGTTTTCGCTTGTCATAGCTTCTTCGATTTTTTTAGTGAAATCTGTTTCGAATCTGATATCTCTGTTTGTAAGGATTCCTATAAGTTTATCTTGCTCATCTACTATAGGTACTCCAGATATACGGTATCTTCCCATTAGAGAATCTGCTTCTCCTAGAGTTTTATCTTTTGTTAAGAAAAATGGATCTACTATAACACCATGTTCTGAACGCTTTACCTTGTCTACCTCTAGAGCCTGCTCTGCTATAGTCATGTTTTTGTGTATGATTCCTATACCGCCTTCTCTTGCTACTGCTATCGCCATCCCATGCTCAGTTACTGTGTCCATACCAGCACTCACTATAGGGATATTTAGTTTTACTGTTTTTGCTAGGTAAGTGGATGTATCTACCTGATATGGTAGTACGTTAGATTTTTGCGGAACTAAAAGTACGTCGTCGAAGGTAAGTGCTTCTTTCAGAATTTTTGCCATTAGATTATTTCCTCCTGTTTGAATACTAAAATTTAACTAATAAGTTGAAAATTGTTACAAAAAAACACCCGTGGGCGCATAGAGTGGCCGCACGAGTGTATTCCTCAATTTTAATATACACAGCGATCCACTCATAGTCGAAAATTTACGGTTTTCGGTAGAGACTTCCGGTCCATATTACCGGTATTATATGAGGGAAAAACATTTGAAATGTTCGTTATTTAGTTTGATTGTATTATAAGATATCAAAATAATCTGACCTTGTCAATGAATTAGAGACATTTATTTTTTAGTTTTTTCAAAGCATTGGAGGATATCGTTTTCCAATTTTTTTATATATAATTTTTCTTGTTAAGTAGCTATTGTTAAATACGCAATTTATATTCAATCTAGTAATTTTATTCTTAGACTATTACTAATTCCTTATGGTTTATATCCAATATAGAAATTTTAGCTGTGCCTCCCAAGTTTTCTGTCACTAGACCAGATAGTTCATTTAGGGCAGCTTCAAAATCCTCAGTTCTAGTTTCATCAACTAGCTCTATACATAAGAAAGCATGCTTCGTATTTTCTGTGAGCATAGTTCTTACAGATTCACGCCAGTTCCAGCATCTGCAGATAGCTCCCTTGTCGTCTTTGTATACTATTTCGCCTTCATATGGTGGCGCGCTTTCTTCTGAGCCTAGAGTTATGAAATCTTCATCACCTATTGCCTTGGTAAGTCTTACATCTCCTACAAAGGTTTCTATATCCTCTCCTCCACACGGCATACCGTATTTTAGAGATATTGAGTTATATATATCAACTAGAGGATTGATTGTCCCTATGTGGTTTTCGTTATAAACTCTTTTTAGTAAGGCTTCAATTGAAGATCTCGCACCTTTTTTAGTCTTGAATTTTGTAAAAGCTTCTCTCCAAACTTTTATTACAGGATTTTTGCTAAAATCCCCTTCAGTAAAGAACTTATCTGTTTCTTTTTCTGCAGCTGCTAGCATAGGAGCATATTTAGCTTCATCTTTTATGGTGTTATCAATATCATTGGCTACGATGATTCCTATTTTTGCAGTTGGAAACAGCTCCCAGAATTCATTTTCAATTACAAATTTTTTCATAATTTTTTCCTCCTAATATAGTTTTTTATATACGGTTACATCAATTCCCTTTTTATCTGCTCAAAGCGTTCATCAGATATGCCTAATTTCTTTTGAAAATGCTCTTCTTCTAGTCTCACTACTTGTATTTCCTCCGGCTGTAGCTGTTTTATTATAGCTTTTAGCTTTGTTATTGATTCTTGGTCATCATTATATCCCTTTATGATGGTGATTTCAAATATAAACTTGCCTTTATACTGCTTTTTAAACTCTATCATATTGGATATATATTCCTCTATAGTATACCCAGCTATTGGCCTTTGCACCTTTTGAAAATCCTCTTCTTCTAAGACTTTTAGCTCTCCAATTACTTCATCGCATTTATTAGCTATTTTTTTATATTCATCCTTGCCTAGCACATATCCATTTGAAAGCAGACGCACCTTTACATTTTTAGATTTTATTAACTCAATTATTTCACTTAGCTTTTCGTTTACAAAGGCTTCTCCTTTTGAATTAATAAATACTAGCTCTATTTCATTTTTGACTATTCTTTCTAAAAGCTCTTTGATAGCTTGTCCCTGATCCTCAAATGAAACTTTCTCATCAATTTTATTTTTGGAACGCCCTATAGGGCAAAATATGCAGTCAAAATTACAATATTTTTCTGGAAGCAAATTGACTTCCAAAACCTTTATCCCCTCTTCAAAATAGACATCTTTGTAAGTAAAAAAACTCATATTTATCTCCTCCATTTTATATAATATACGCCAATACATAGCCGTTAAATTATGCTTCTATTAAATAGTTTTTCTTATTAGTAATTTGCCTTCGTAGCTTCTCTTAACATTTTGTCTTAGGCGTTTGCAATTTTTTTGTTAAAAACAGCGCTACAGTTATAGCTACCATAGCCTCCGTAAGCGGAAAGGTAATCCACACTCCAATAATCCCAAATGCTCTTGAGAGTATAAAAGCAAGAGGTATGATTAGGAAGAATCCTCTTATCAGAGATATAAGCTGAGCAGGAGCTGGGTTTTCAGTGGATGTAAAGTACATGGAAATTATTATGTTAAATCCTGCAAATATACCTGAAGTAAAGTAAATCCTAAGTCCAAGAATTGCTATTTCTTGTAATCTTAAATCACCTTCACTATTAAAGAGCATAGTTATGGATCCTGCAAATACTGATGTAACTATATATATAACAATTGCTAGCCCAAGCATTGTTAATAATGCATATTTAAGAGTTTTTATAATGATATTTTTTTGCTTGCTTCCATATGCCCTAGTTATTAGGGGCTGTATCCCCTGAGCTATCCCTACAAACATAGCAGTTACTACCAACGCTATATTTGCAATCACTCCATATGCTGCTACTCCTATATTTCCCTCGAGGTCTAATATTATAAGGTTGAACACTATCATAACAAGACCCGCTGACATCTCTGTGATAAGAGAGGGAATCCCTAGAGAAAATATAGATTTTATATTACTTATTCTAATTTTATCTCTTACAAAGTGAAATGTGTTGTTTTTCTTAATAAAATGACTAGAGATAAAGGCCATGCTCACAAGTGGAGAAGTTCCTGTTGCAAGAACTGCTCCTAACATACCCATCTTAAGTTCGTATATAAATATATAGTCTAGGATAATATTAGAAAGGCTCCCAATTAGCATAGCTATCATGGAAAGCCTAGGTCTTGAATCGTTTCGAACAAAACAAATTAAGATTTCATTTACAATAAACAAGGGTGTAAATAAAAGCATAATTTTTAGGTAGATATTTGTCATAGTAAATATCTTACTATCAGCTCCCAATAAATTAGCAAGATTATCGGAATAAAAATAGCCTACCAGCATAAATACTAGGGAAATTATAAGGGCCAGATAAATTGTGTTTGTAAATACACTATTTGCATTCTGATTTGACCCCTGGCTTTTATGTACAGCGTATTTTGTAACGCCTCCTATTCCTAGCATAAGTGCGCTACCATGAATAAAACTATAAACTGGGATAGCAAGATTAAGAGCTGCTAGTCCATCAGAGCCTATACCGTTTGCAACAAAATATGTGTCTGCTAGTATATAGCAAGATAGACCAATCATCCCCAGTACATTTGATAATGAATATTTTATAAAATCTTTTAATATGTTCTTATTTTTAAAGTCCATAATCATTTTCATAAGCTTCCTTCTCTCAAAATTATAAATAACAAAAAAGCGCCAGTACTTCCTATCTTCAATGGCCTAACGATAGGAAATCTGACGCCTAATCTCTTTACCCGGCGGCAAAGAAACAACTGCAAGTTTATGATTTTAAAATTTTAGCACATGAAAATTTTAAAATCAATATTTTTTTTAAATTATTTCTAAAAATCTCTCCAAAGTCTTGATTAATTCCTGTTTAACTTTTTTTATATGATATAATATTTTGGTAAAAACTTTAAATTTTCAAAAAAATATTTTAAATAAACAACAATAAAAGGAGCATAATTATGTATCTACTAAGGCACCTTAAAGATTTTTTAATCGAACACAAACGGCATTATACACTTGGAGTAATTGCTCTTATCCTAGTTGATATCTTACAACTTATACCACCAAAAATCATAGGAATTATAACAGATTCAATAAAATCTAAAAATATAGGCATCAACAGCATTATAATTTACGGCTTTATAATTATAGCAATAGCCTGTCTAGTAGCTATATTTAGATATTTTTGGCGTATGAATATTATAGGAAGTGCTAGGAAACTAGAATGCTGGCTTAGGGGCAAGCTTTTCGTTCATTTAGAAAATATGACTCCTGAATTCTTTAATTACAAAAAAACGGGTGACTTAATGGCCCATGCCACCAATGACATCCAAGCTATTCGTATGTCATTTGGGCCTGGAGTAATTATGACTACAGATGCTATAGTAATATCTATTACCACTATGCTAATAATGTTTTCTACTATTAATCCAAAACTTACTTTATGGGCTCTTTTACCACTTCCCATAATGGCAGCTCTTGTTACATTTTTGGGCAAAAAAATCCAAAAATTTTATAAGCAGGTTCAAGAAGCTTTTTCTGGACTAAGTGACCATACCCAAGAATCTATAAGTGGTATCAGAGTTATAAAATCCTTTGTAAGAGAAGAATCTTCTCTTGATAATTTTAAGGATGCAAGTGAACTTTATGTAAAAAAAAATATGAAACTCGCTGCTATTCATGGCTTTATGTTTCCGATGATAGGTTTTATATCATCTGTTAGTTTTCTTATAGCTCTTCTCAAGGGCGGAACTATGGTTATAAATGGCACATTATCTCTAGGAGATTTAGTCGCTTTTATAACTTATTTAGGTATGCTTATTTGGCCTATGATGGCTATAGGCTGGGTTATTAACAGTATGCAAAGAGGGGTTGCTTCCATTAAGAGAATTAATGAAATCCTAGATACCACTCCTGCCCTAATAGATAAAGAAACTGCTATTTGGCCACATAATTTTGCTCCAGAAATAAGTTTTGAAAATGTTTCATTTAAGTATCCCCAAAGTGAAAATTTTGCGCTTGAAAATATAGATTTTCACATAAAAAAAGGGAATTCTTTAGCTATAGTAGGAAAAACTGGTAGCGGAAAATCTTCAGTGTCATCTTTATTACTTAGGTTTTACTCTCATAGCAATGGCCATATAAAAATCAGCAATATAGATATAGAAGATTTAAAACATAAGAGATTAAGAGAAAAAATAGGATATGTTCCTCAAGAAGCTTTTTTATTTTCCTGTAGTATTCATGAAAATATAGCATTTTCTAATCCTGAGCTTTCTAGGGAAAGAGTGGTGGAAGTTGCTAAAATAGCAGCTATAGATGAAGATATAAGAGAATTTCCTCAAGGTTACGACACTGTAGTAGGAGAAAAAGGTGTTACCTTATCTGGTGGTCAAAAGCAAAGAATAGCAATCGCTAGAGCTCTTATTAAAAATCCAGATATTTTAATTTTAGACGACTGCCTATCTGCAGTTGATACAAAAACCGAAGAAAAAATCTTAGGACATCTTAAGGAAGTTATGAAAGACAGAACAAGCATTATTATATCTCATAGAATTTCAGCTATTAAGGATGCTGATGAGATACTCTATTTGGAAAATGGAATGATAGCTGAAAGAGGAAGCCATAGCCAGTTACTAGTTCAAAAGGGCGCCTATGAAGACCTTTATAAAAAACAATTACTAGAAGAAAAGCTAGAAAAGGAGGTGTAGTATGGGACAGTTTGAAGAAAGTGAAATTCAAGATAAGGGCTTTGATGTATCTCTTATGAAAAGACTAATGTCCTATGCTAAGCCATATAGAGGACTTCTAGCTCTTAGTTTTTTCATGATACTATTAGCTACTGTAGTCGACCTTGCTAGGCCTTGGATGATTAAGATAGCTATCGATGACTATATTTCTCCTATAGGAAGTATTCCAAAAGAAGAGGCTATAAGCGGAGTAAAAAGAATAGTCCTTTTTCTTTTCTTACTTATTACAGGTGGTTTTTTCTTTAACTACCTGCAGGTTTATACACTTTCTTATGTAGGTCAAAGAGTAATTCACAATATGAGAACTACATTATATGACAAGGTAATGCATCTTCCACTTAGTTTTTTTGACAAAAATCCTACTGGCAGACTAGTAACTAGGCTTACCAATGATATGGAAAATCTAAATGAGCTCTATACTTCTGTACTTGTTTCTTTTTTTAAGGATGTCTTCTTACTAGGCGGCATTATTATAATGATGATAAGACTAGACTTAAAAGTTTCTTTTATCGTTTTTATCACTATTCCTATTATAGTATGGGTGTCTATTGTTTTTAGAAAAAAATCTAGAAAAGCTTATAGACTTGTTAGGACTAGGCTAGCTGTTATCAACTCATCCCTAAGTGAAAATATTTCAGGTATGAGAATCATTCAAATCTTTGCCCAAGAAAAACGTAAGAAGGAAGAATTTTTTAAGTATAACGAAGCTCACCTAGATGCTTCTATGAAGGAATTGTTTATATTTGCTATATTCAGGCCATCCATGGACCTTATTTATTCTTTTGGCCTTGCCCTACTTATTTGGTTTGCTGGGGGCTCAGTCTTAAGAGGACAGATGCCTTTTGGGGTATTATTTGCATTTATAAACTATCTAGAACAATTTTTCCATCCTATTTACGATTTATCTGAGAAATTCAATATCATGCAGTCAGCCATGGCTTCTTCAGAGAGGATATTTCAGTTAATGGATGAAGAAACTGTTTCTGATGTAAGAGATGAGGCTAGTGCACAGTATCCGGATATCACAGGTCGTATAGAGTTTGAAAATGTTTGGTTTTCATATAGTTCTGATGAAGACTGGGTTTTAAGGGATGTTAGTTTTGTTATTAATCCTGGAGAAACTGTAGCTTTCGTAGGCTCTACTGGTTCTGGCAAGACTACTATTATAAGTCTTATTTCTAGACTTTATGAGATACAAAAAGGTAGAATCTTAATTGATTCTGTGGATATAAAAGATATTCCGCTTTCACATCTTAGAAGACAAATTTCTGCAGTTCTTCAAGACGTTTTCTTATTTACTGGCGATATAAAAGGAAATATAAGACTTGATAAAGCTGAAATCTCTGATGAAAAAATTGAGGCTGTTGCAAAATTTGTAAATGCAGATAACTTTATAAACAGGCTTCCAAAAGCCTATAATGCAAGTGTCGAGGAAAATGGAGCTACTTTTTCATCTGGTGAAAGGCAACTACTAGCATTCGCTAGAGCTTTAGCCTATGATCCTAAGATTTTGATACTAGATGAAGCTACTTCAAACATAGATACCCAAACTGAAATTCTAATACAAGATGCAATCACAAAAGTGATTCAAAACCGAACTACAATAGTAGTTGCTCACAGGCTATCTACAATACAGCACGCAGACAATATTATTGTACTTCACAAGGGAAAAATAAGAGAGATGGGTAAACATGATGAACTTTTAGGACATAAAGGTATTTATCACAATCTTTACCTTCTTCAATACAACAATTAAAATTATTAAAAGGAGCTTTCGAAATTTTTTAATTTCCGAAAGCTCCTTTGGTATATTTATATATATTTTAAAGGCTAAATTAATAATTGGCTCTATATACTATTTTTCCATTTGAAATAGTAGTGCCCACAACAGGAACTTCATCTAAAATATCAACTACTATTAAGTCGGCTCTTAGACCTTCCTTAATCTGCCCCCTATCTTTTAGCTTAAGTGCAGTGGCTGGATTTAATGTAACTAGCGATATTGCTTTTGTTAGCCCAATGTCCTCAGCTAACTGAAATACAAAGGCTAATATATCGTGAGCTCTCATATCAGAAGAAAGTATATCTATATGACCACTTTTTACAGCTGATACTACTTGATTTTGGTAACTTCTACTGAGCTGTTTAGCCAAACATAAGATATCCATCATTATCATTTTATCAGAATCTGCATCTAGATTTAAAGCTTCTTCTAAAGAGGGGTTTTCAATAATATTAATTCCTTGTTGTTCTAGAAATTCTAACTTTTTAATTACGCTTAGTTCAGATGTACCTACTTTTACACCCTTGTAATGAGCATATTTAAGCATATAGGCCAGTTCTTCCAAATTAGATTCACTTCTTAATTCTCTCACTCGCTCTACCATTCTCTTACAAGTTCTTTCATTTAGGCCCATTACTCTTTGGATGTAGTCTTCATAGTAGATTTCTCTATAGCGTTCTTCTTCACTTCTACAATAACCCGAGTAAGAAATATAATCCAAAAGATTAGACTCTAGCATTTCTTTTATTTTATCCATACTAGAGATAAATCCAAGCTGAAATGCCATATGAACCCTATGATCTATGAGATTTGAAGTCTTAGAAAGTTCTTTTATATCTCTTGCCATCTTTGGCCCTGTTGTAAAGTCTTCTCTATACCTTCCATTTACTAAAGGGATAGAATGAAATAAAGTAGTTATACCTGCTGAAGCATATTTTATCTCGACTTCTCTAAAAATCTTTGCAAAAGGAAATCTACTATTTAATTTAATCTGATTTTCCCTTGATATCTGTTCACTTTTTATATTTATGAGACCAGGTAAGATATATTTTCCAGTCATATCTACATAGTCTTTGTAAGTTGTTTCATCTGAAATTTTCTGGATCTTGCCATCTGCTATATGAATATAACCACTTATGATTGCATCATTTTGTACGATTTTATCGCTGTATATTACTAGCACCTTAAGACCCCCTTTTGAATTACTAGGTTCAAATTTTAAGTTTCTTACCGCCTATCTCATGATTATAACACAAATGTATGGAAATTTTATAAAAAAAACTATAGAAGAGATTTAGCCTTTTTCTATAGGCATTATAATAATTGATATACTATCTAGCCTTATTTTATATCAATGCTTCTAACAGCTACTGACCTTTTTTTTGCCAAAGCTTTTAGATCTTCAAATTCTGCTTTTTTATTTATTATTTTGCCTCCTAGATAGGCTTCTTTTATTCTAATGCTACCTAGTTCTGTCTTTTGATATCTTATTTTCCTTTTTAGTGATTTTCTATCTATTATTTGCTCTCTTATTCCAAGAGTAGTGGTCTGCTCAAAAATAACCCTTGATATAGCTTCTTTTTGATGCATGCTACTTAGCACCTCTAGCTTATAGGCTGGCCTACTTTTTTTCATCATTATAGGAGAAAACCAAACGTCAAGAGCTCCTGCATCAAAAAGCTCATCCATAGCATTTCCCATTAATTCTCCTGTTATATCATCTAAATTACAAGATAATACCACTAATTTTTCTCTAATATAGTAATCATTTGGTTCAAATAAGATTGCTCTTAAAATATTTGGAATATCAAAGTCCTTGCTCCCACATCCTATAGAAGTCTTTTTTATTTTCATGCTAAGATTAGAAGTGTATTTTGCATTTAAGCCCTTTAATATAGCTGCGCCTGTAGGTGTAACTGTCTCAGCCTTAATATTTGTTAATCTGACTTGCATGTCTTCTAGTAGATTGAGAGTTGCTGGTGCTGGAAGAGGTATTTTCCCATGCTGGGACCAAGTAAATCCGCTTCCAAGAGGTATTTCGCTACAGTAAATATTTTCTATATCAAGCATATCTAGTAAGACAGCTGCTCCTATGATATCAACTATAGAGTCAACAGCTCCCACTTCGTGAAAATGTACATCTTCTATATTACTAAGATGAACTTTGGCTTCTGACTGTGCCAAAACTGTAAATATTTTTCTAGCCATATATTTTGCTCTAGAAGATATTCCGGAAGTATCTATGATAGTAATAATATCGCTAAGATTTCTATGCACAAAGGGAGCATCCTCATTTAAAATTACATTTACTTTATTTCCACCTATTGCCCCTTTTGAAGCTTGACTTAACTTTATTTCAAATTCATCGCTAATCGAAAGTGTGCTCATCACTTCTATAAACCTATCGTAATTTAATCCTAGTCCAAGAAGTGAGGAAAGCATCATATCGCCTGATATGCCTCCAACTATATCCAAATATAAATTCATTTATATTCCTCCTATTGCAATTGCTTTATATATAATTCTATTTATTTTTTAATTGTTTTCCATTATATATCTACTACTACTTTTTGCTTATAGCCTGTTTATAGTGCTCGCTAGATATCCTGCCCCAAAGCCATTGTCAATATTTACTACGCTTAGTCCTGAAGAGCAGGAATTGAGCATAGTAAGAAGTGCTGAAAGCCCTCCAAAATTAGCCCCGTATCCTACCGAGGTAGGAACAGCTATCACTGGTACCTCCACTAGTCCTCCAAGTACGCTAGGAAGAGCTCCTTCCATACCTGCAACCGCAATAACTACTCTGCATCTCCTAAGCTCATCTTGCTTTGATAGCAGTCTGTGGATTCCAGCCACGCCAGCATCATAGATGCGAATCACTTTATTGCCTAAAAACTCTGCAGTTATAGCTGCCTCTTCTGCTACATACATATCTGAAGTACCAGCTGTTACTACTGCAATTTCACCCTTGCCTTTAATTTCTATTTCCTTGACCTTTAGAGTCATAACCCTAGACATACTGTGATATTCTAAATCCTTAAACCTTTCCTTAAGATATTCATAGCTCTGTTCATTTAGTCTAGTCCCTAGGATATTGCTATTTTTTTCTAGAAGCTTTTCCATTATACCTGCTATCTGCTCCTTAGTCTTACCTTCACAGTAAATAACCTCTGGATAGCCATTTCTAAGGTTCCTATGATGGTCGACTTTTGCATAACCAATGTCCTCATAAGAAATACTGCTCAACTTTTCAGCAGCCGTATTAACATCTATTTCATCAGTTTTTATTTTATTTAGTATATCTATTAATGATTTTTTATCCATAATGCCTCCATTATCTTTTAATAATATATTTTAATCAAACATAATTTAACTTCATTCGATATTTATTATACCATATTAAATTTGTCTAAATTTATAATGCAAAACAAAACTCTCATATAATTCATAATAAAAATATTTAAAAATAAATAAAGGTGGGAAAATTTCCACACCTTTATTTACTAATTATCTTTGTAATTTTAAGTTCTAATATTTAGACTAATATTATCATAAATAGTTTCTTACATCATTCCTGGCATTCCGCCGCCCATTGGCATAGCTGGCTCATCACTCTTGATTTCAACTACTGCTGCTTCTGTAGTAAGAAGTGTAGCTGCAACTGATGCTGCATTTTGAAGAGCTGATCTAGTTACTTTAGTAGGGTCAATAATACCAGCATCAATCATGTTTACATATTGCTCGTTTAGAGCATCGAATCCATGGTCTTTATCCGATTTTCTTACGTTTTCAACAATTACAGCACCTTCAAGTCCAGCGTTTATAGCAATTTGCTTAAGTGGCTCTTGAAGAGCTTTTATAACTATTTGGATGCCTGTCTTAGTTTCTGCAGTGTTTTCTTCTTTTAGTAGAGCTTCTACTGCATCCATAACTGCAACTAAAGCTGTTCCTCCTCCAGGTACTATACCTTCTTCTACCGCTGCTCTTGTAGCATTTAGAGCATCTTCCATTCTTAATTTTCTCTCTTTTAGCTCTGTTTCAGTAGCTGCTCCTACTTCGATAACTGCTACTCCACCAGAAAGTTTAGCAAGTCTTTCTTGTAATTTTTCTTTATCAAATTCAGAAGTAGTTTCCTCAATTTGTCTCTTGATTTGAGCTACTCTATCTTTTATAGCCTTATCTTCTCCAGCGCCGTTTACTATAGTTGTGTTTTCTTTTGAAATTTTAACTGTAGCAGCTTTCCCTAGCATATCTAATGTAGCTTCTTTAAGGTCTAAGCCGATTTCCTCAGAAATCACTTTTCCACCTGTAAGGATAGCAATATCTTCTAACATAGCTTTTCTTCTGTCACCAAAGCCTGGAGCTTTAACAGCAATAACTTCAAATGTTCCTCTTAATTTGTTTACAACTAATGTAGATAAAGCTTCTCCCTCAATATCTTCAGCGATAATAAGAAGTCTCTTTCCTTGCTGTACTATTTGCTCTAATATAGGAAGAATTTCTTGTATATTTGCAATCTTCTTGTCAGTGATTAGGATGTAAGGATCGCTAAGTGTAGCTTCCATCTTATCTACATCTGTTACCATGTAAGCAGATACATATCCTCTATCAAACTGCATACCTTCAACTACTTCAAGAGTAGTCCCCATAGATTTTGATTCTTCTACAGTGATAACTCCGTCATTTCCTACTTTTTCCATAGCTTCAGCAATTAATTTACCTATTTCTTCATCTCCAGCAGAAATAGCTGCAACTTGAGCTATAGACTCTTTATTTTCAATAGTTCTAGAATTTGATTTCAGTGTTGCTACTGCTGTATCAACAGCTTTTTGGATACCTTTTCTAAGCAAAATAGGGTTAGATCCAGCTGCTACGTTTTTAAGGCCTTCTCTGATTATTGCTTGTGCTAAAAGTGTCGCAGTAGTAGTACCATCACCTGCTACATCGTTAGTCTTAGTAGCAACTTCTTTAACTAGCTGAGCTCCCATGTTTTCATATGGATCTTCTAATTCTATTTCCTTTGCTATAGTTACACCGTCGTTAGTAATCAGTGGTGAACCAAATTTTTTATCTAAAATTACATTTCTTCCTTTAGGTCCAATAGTAACTTTTACTGTATCTGCAAGCTTGTTTACACCAGTTTCTAAAGCTTTTCTAGCTTCTTCTGAAAATCTAATTTCTTTAGCCATCTTATATTATTCCTCCTAATTTATAATCATCTTGCTTTTTTATACTGAACTCATACTTGTATTTACTTGAAACAAATATTACTCTACTACAGCTAAAATATCACTTTGTCTTAATATAGTGAATTCTTGTCCATCTAACTTAACTTCAGTTCCTGCATATTTAGAGAAAAGTACCTTATCTCCTACTTTTAACTCCATCTTGATTTCTTTACCGTCAACTACTCCACCAGGTCCTACTTCTACTACTTCGGCCATCTGTGGTTGTTCTTTTGCACTTCCTGGAAGTACAATTCCACTTTTAGTTTTTTCTTCTGCTTCTACCATCTTAATTACCACTCTGTCTGCTAATGGTCTAATTTTCATAATAAACAATCCCTCCTAAATAATATTATTTAATAGTCCCTGTAAAGGGATGCTTTATTGCAAAGACTAGCTTTGCTCTTATTTTTTTATTGAATGTTAGCACTCTTTTACGTCGAGTGCTACTACATAATATATGTTATATAATATTTGAATTTTTTTCAAGTACTTTTTTAATTTTTTTTTTACAATATTGGTGAAAATAACCTAGCTGCAGATTCTGCAATTTTTTGAAGTAAAGGACGACTTTTAAAATCTAAATATGTTAGCTCATTTGAGTCTTTTATATCTTCATTAAATATATTATAGAGCCTAGTTATAGTTGGCTCATCATATATAAAAGCATTGACTTCAAAGTTAATCATAAAACTCCTTATATCCATATTTGCAGTACCAACCGATGCTATTTCTTCATCAACTAACACCATCTTTGAATGAATAAATCCTTTCTGATAAAAATATACCTTGCATCCTATTTGTAAGAGCTCCTCTAAATAAGAAAGAGATGCATAATAAACCACTCTGTGATCGGGAAAAGACGGAAATATTATTCTTACATCCACGCCTGATAAAACAGCAGTTCTAAGAGCTGTAAGAAGGGCATCGTCAGGTATAAAGTAGGGAGTTTCTATATATATTGTATTTTTTGCCTGGGCTATTGACGAAAAGTAAGCATTGTATATACTCTCATATTGATTATCTGGCCCTGAGGATACAATCTGTATCAAAGAATCACCTTTGTAAGCCATAGAAGGGAATAATTCTTGCTGATTTATTTTTTCACCACTTCCAATATAATAATCTATTAAAAATATAGTCTGAAGCATATATACAGACTCTCCTTCTATGCGAAGGTGAGTGTCTCTCCAAAAACCGAATTTCTTTTTCTGGTGTACATACTCATCACCTATATTAAGCCCCCCTATATATCCTATTTCTCCATCTATTATGCAGATTTTCCTATGATTTCTATAGTTAAATTTTCTGTGAAGATAGGGGAAATGAACTTGAATAAATGGACGAAATTCTATACCAGCCTTTTTCATTTGCCTAGCAAAATCCGGATGAAAAAACAGCCTGAAACTACCTATTTCATCATAAATAAATTTTATTTTAACTCCCTGCTTAGCTTTTTTTATAAGTGCATCTTTAAGTTTATTTCCTATTTCAGAATTTTTCACTATAAAGTATTCCAAATGAATATAGCTTCTTGCATTTTCGATATCTTTTAACATCTGCTCGAATTTATCAAGCCCATCTGTATATATATCTACTTTGTTATTTAAAGTAAAAGGAGATCTTTCTGAGTTTAGTATCAGCTGCATTACCTTCTTTTTACCCTCTGATTCTAAATCGTGAAACATGACATTGTCTTTTAAAGCTTGTTTTTGTGTTGCGCTTAATATTTGTAGACTTATCATGCCTTTAATATCTTGACTGTTTAAAAATTTTGCAACTGCTACCTTGGTTTTCTTGACCTTAGAGGATCTTAAATTTTCACCAAATAACAAGTAGAGCACAAAGCCTATACCAGGCAAAAAAATCATGACCAGCAGCCAGCTTATAGTCTTAGCAGGGTCACGATTTTCAAAGAATATGAGCAGAGATACAAAGATAGCTAAAATGGCAAAAAATATGGTAAATGTCATTTTTACTTCCTCCCTATCCCCTTTTCTCTAGCATAGTAAAATAAATATTGTTGAGCTATTCCAGATTTGTCTTTAAACATATCTATTCCAAACTCTCTAATTTTCTTGAGGTCCTTCATTTCTTTTTCAATATAAAACTCATGCATTACTCTTTGCACCCATACATCTACAGGAAATACATCGTGTTTTGAAAGTCCAAAAAGCAAAATACAATCTGAAACCTTTGGCCCAACTCCAGGAATTGTCATTAGCTCTTTTCTCGCCATATCTGTAGGCAGATTCCTTAGCTTATACATATCCATTTGAAGTGAATGCTGGATATAGCTTGCGTCTCTTATATAGCCTTTTCTAAAAGCCACCTTCGAATCAATGAGTACTTGCTCATCACAAGATGAAAGAGCTTTTGGAGTCGGAAAAGCATAATACTTCTTTCCTCTATATTCTCCGATTTCCTCTCCTAGAGCTTTCGATAAAAATGCCACGCTTCTTTTTATCATAGGAATGGCATTTCTAGCTGAGATTATAAAGGAAATAACAATTTCAAAGGTATCCTGATTCAAAATCCTCATTCCTTGACCAAATATAGTTGCATTGTAAAGATGTTCATCCATTTGAGCAAGCTCTGCTTTAATAGCAGAATAATCCCTATCCATGTCAAAGTAGTTATGCCAGATTTTATGATAATCATCTAGATTTGTGTTATCTAGTATCAAAGTATCGCCTTCTAGCTTTACATTGAGTATTTTTCTATTTGCTACTCCTGTGTAGGAGCCATCTTCCTCTTTATCCCATCTGAAGCACTGCCCACACTCAAATATATGCTTTGGTTCAAAATCTTTGATTTTATCGATTATTACTTTATTATTTTCTTGATATAGTTTCATTTTCTCACCTCGCTGATTATCTTTTTACCCATTTTCAGGCTTGACTAACGGTAGTATAATAAATATAAAGATGCAAATCATTTGCGTTAAATATGCGGGATAAGGGGAGTAAATTAATGGAACTTTTTAAAAGTACTATCGCTAGTATAACAAATTTGAACGAAGAAATGATGAAAAAAGCACAGGAAAGACAAGATTTACTCATAAAGCCTAAGGGCAGTTTAGGAAAGCTAGAGGAAATATCCATTCAGCTTGCAGGAATATATGGGCAGGATTTTTACGACACTACTAAAAAAGCTGTCATAGCTTTTGCTGGCGACCATGGAGTATATGAGGAAGGAGTAGCTCCAAACGCTCAGGAAATAACAAAAATTCAGATTCCAAATTATGTGAGAAAAATAACTGGAGTAGGTGCTCTAGCTAGATTTGCAAATGCTGATGTCTATGGTGTAGATGTAGGTGTAAACTGCGACGAACTTCTTCCTGGAGTAATCAACAGAAAAATAAGAAAAGGCACTTCTAATATGGCAAAAGGACCTGCAATGAGCTATGAAGAAGCGTTTTTTTCTATTGAAATAGGCATAGAAGAAACTAACAAGCTAATAGATGCCGGCTACAGAGTAATAGGAGTAGGTGAAATGGGTATAGCAAATACTACGCCTACTAGCGCTATCATATCAGTTTACGGAGACTATGAGCCTATAGAAGTAACTGGTATAGGTGCCGGACTCAACAGCGAGGGCGTAATACATAAAGCAAATGTAATCAAAAAATCTATCGAGCTTAATGCTCCTGATAAAAATGACCCTGTAGATGTGCTTGCTAAGGTAGGGGGCTTTGAAATTGGTGCCATGACAGGCGCTATCCTAGCATGTGCTAGTAGAAATATTCCAGTAGTGCTAGATGGAGTTATTTCTTATGCTTCAGCTATACTTGCAATCAAGCTTAATCCATTATCGAAGCTTTATATGATTCCATCACATTTTTCTGCTGAGCCTGCCTCAAAAAAAGCCTTTGATTTACTTGAGCTCTCACCTATGCTTCAGATGGACATGAGACTAGGCGAAGGCTCTGGCGCTGCTCTTTGCTTTAATATAATTGAAGCAGCTAACTTTACCTACAAAAATATGTATACCTTTGAGGAAGCTGGTTTTACAGTTTAAAAGAAAATTCAAAAAATTAAAGCTAATTTTACATTTATATGTTTATTTGACTGATATTTGGTCTATAATTATATAGCGGGGTAAATTAATTCCTCGCAATAATATTATTATAATAAGGAGGGTTTTATGCGAAACAAAAGATTTATGTCACTTGCTTTAAGTATCACTATGGTACTTTCTCTTGTATTATTTAATCCTATTTCTGCTTTTGCTGACGATGCAAAAGAGCTTGTTATCCTTCATTTCAATGATACTCATGCCAGAGTTAAATCAGTGGAGAAAGATGGAGTAGTAACAGGTGTAGGTTTTGACCGTATTGCTCAGTACAAGCAAGATTTACTAAAGGAAAATCCAAACGTGCTTATGCTAGACGCTGGGGATACTCTTCATGGACAGCCTATAGCTACACTTAGCCAAGGCGAGAGTATAGTTAAAATTCTTAATCTTATGGGCATTGATGCTTTTACTCCAGGAAACCACGACTTCAACTATGGTTTTGCTAGATTGCAGGAATTAGAGAAGATGATGAACTTCCCTATCGTATCTGCAAACGTTATGGATAAATCAGGCAAAGAGGTTTTCAAGCCTTATGTTATAAAAGAAATGGATGGATTTAAGGTAGGTATCTTTGGACTTTCTACTCCTGAGACTTCATACAAAACAAATCCTAAAAACGTAGAAACAATAGACTTTACAGACACTATAGCTGCTGCTAAAAAAGCTGTAGAAGCTCTAGAAAAAGAAAATGTAGATGTTATTATAGCTCTTTCTCACTTAGGTTTAGACCAAGGTGATGACACTTCTGATAAAGTAGCAGAAGCTGTAGATGGCATCGATTTAGTAATAGATGGACACAGCCATACTACACTCGAAGAAGGCCGTATGGTAAAAAATACGCTTATCGCTAGTACTGGCGAATATGACAAAGCTTTTGGAATAGTAACTTTAAAAATCGCAAATGGCGAAGTTACAGAAAAATCTGCTAAGCTTATGGCTGCAGCTGATACTAAAGATATAGTTCCTCATCCAGATGTTGTAGCACTTCTAGCTGATATCGATAAAGGACTAAATGAAATCCTATCTGAAAAAATAGGTACTTCTACAGTTATGCTTGATGGCGCTAGAGAAAATGTTCGTACTAAAGAAACTAACTTTGGACAGTTAGTAGCTGATGCTATGCTAGATGCTACTGGAGCCGAAGTAGCTCTTACTAATGGTGGTGGAATTCGTGCTTCTATCGAAGCTGGCGACATCACTAAGAACCATATTGTAACTTCTTTCCCATTTGGAAATTATCTAGTAACTAAAGAAGTAAAAGGAAAAGATATCAAAGCAGCTTTAGAGCACGGACTTTCTAAATATCCAGAGCAAAACGGAGGCTTCCCTCACGTTGCTGGAATAACATTTACTTTTAACACTGCTAATCCTGCAGGCTCAAGAGTAAGTGATTTAATGATAGGCGGCTCTCCTGTAGATATGGAAAAAGCTTATTTATTCGTTACTAATGACTTTATGGCAGCTGGTGGAGATGATTACACTATGCTTAAGCCTTATGCTACAGTTAATGAATATGCAGCATTTGATGAAATCTTAGTAAGCTATATTAAGAAAATGGGTACTATTTCTACTACACTAGTTCCTAGAATGACTGTAAATGAAACAGCTCCTGTTACTCCTGCTCCAGCACCAATGCCTGAGCCTATGCCACAAGATGGTAAAGTAATAGTTCCTGAACCAATGGAAACTATGAACTACACAGTTACAAGTGAAATGCATATGATGGAACTTGCTATGAACCATGGTTTCGCTTGGCAACATATTTTAGTATTAAACCCAGAAATTTCTAACCCAATGCTAAAACTAAAAGTTGGTCAAGTTATTAAGCTTCCAGTTCATTAAACTTAAACCCCCTGATATCATCTAAATAGATGATATCAGGGGGTTGTTTTAATGCATTATTTTATTTCTCTAACCTCATAACCAAATTCTTCTACTGCATTTTTAAGCACTTCGTCTGCTACATCTTCATTTAGCTCAACTACTGCGCTTTGCTCTTGAAGTGATACCTCAGCGCTTTTTACCTGCTCTAGCTCTTCTAAAGCCATTTTTACATGGGCAACGCATTTATGACAAGTCATTCCAAATACTGAAAGTGTTTTCTTCATAATAGCCTCCTATTTTATACCCCCTTGGGGTAAGTTTAATTTAATTATATCATAGGAGAAATATTTGTAAAATATATTTTTACTTAATCCATTTTTCTACTTCCAGGCTTTACTACAGGAGTTCCTTGTTTGCAAAGCGGACAATCATCTGAATCAAAGGTATCTATTTCTACTCTTAGTGAGCTGATAAGTGGAATCTCTAGCTCTTCATTTGTTCTGTCTATGATAGATGCTATAGCTATTACTTTTGCTCCCATTGATTCTAGCAGAGCTTTTACTTCCATTGATGATTTTCCAGTGGTTACTACATCCTCGCAGATTACTATATTCATTCCTTCACTTACCTCGAAGCCTCTTCTTAGAGCCATAATATTATCTACTCTCTCAGTAAATATAGCCTCTATTCCTAGCTGTCTGCCTAGCTCATAAGCTACTAGTATTCCTCCCATTGCTGGCCCAACTAGTAAATCTATCTTCATTTCCTTTAGCTTTTCAGCTACTGGCTTTAATATAGCCTCCGCTTTATCTGGGTAGCGAAGTATTCTTGCACATTGCACATATCTATTTGAATGCTTGCCTGAAGATAGTAGAAAATGTCCCTCAAGTAGTGCATCAGTTTGCTTTAGTAATTCTATCATTTATATTATCCCCCTTATTTCATCTAGTGATTTAATGTTTTCTTCCTTCATAAAGGCTTCTATCCCCTCAACTATATCTTTTCCTGCATAAGGATTGATAAAAGAAGCCGTTCCAAATTGTATCAAGTGAGCTCCTGCCATGATAAATTCTATAGCATCCTCTGCTGTTGTTATGCCTCCCATACCTATAACAGGTACCTTTACTGCTTTAGATACCTCTCTCACCATTTTTAATGCTATAGGCTTTATAGCTGGCCCTGACAGTCCTGCATACACATTGTCAAATACTGCTCTTCTCTTTTTAATATCTATTTTAAGGGCAGAAAAGGTGTTGATTAACGAGATGCCATCTGCTCCTTCATATTCACAAGTTTTTGCTACATTTACTATATTTTCTGCATTTGGTGAAAGCTTTACAGCCATAGGAATACTAAGAACTTTTCTTACTTCCCTTACTACTTTTTCTGCCCCTTCGCAGGTGATTCCAAAAGCTATCCCACCTTCTTTTACATTTGGGCATGAGATATTTAGCTCTACTAAATCAACTACTGTGTGAAGAAGCGTAGATGCATTTGCTTTTACTTTTTTGTTATGCTCTTCTATTAGCCTAGCACCTTCTATATAGGTCTCTAGCGTAGAGCCTCCTAGGTTTGCTATTTTTACTGTATCTATATTGCTCATTTGCTGTAGCTCATCTGTTAAGAAAGACTCTACTCCAGGATTTTCAAGTCCTATTGAGTTCATTATCCCTCCAGCAGTCTCAGTAATCCTAATTCCTGAGTTTCCTCTTCTAGCTTCTAGAGTTATCCCTTTTGCAGAGATTCCTCCTAGAATTGATGGATTGTAGTAGGCTTTGTATTCCTGACCGAAGCCAAAGGTGCCTGATGCTGCTATTACAGGGTTTTTGAAGCTTAGATTAAAGTAATTTGATTGCATCATCGTAGCTCACCTCACTTCCTTTAAACACTGGACCATCCTTACATACCTTTACTCTTTTTCCCCCTACCTCACAGGTGCAGGAAAGACAAGCGCCGACAGCGCATCCCATGTGTTTTTCAAGTGATACATAGACATCCTCGTGCATTTTAGTAAGCTTGTACATCATGATTTCAGGTCCGCAGGTCATGACAGCATCATACTTTGAAAAGTCCAGCTTTTCGCTCATATCTGTATCTATATGTATAGTAGTCGGTGCATGAGTAGCGTAAAGCTGACCTAAATACTGCTTTTGCTCAGCAGTCAAATCTCTGCTGTTTAGGCCCAAATGAATCTCTGCATTATCAAGCTGCTTTGCAAGGTAAAATAAAGGTGCTATCCCCATTCCTCCTCCGATTAAAGCTACTTTTTTATCTTTGTACTCAGATACTGGGTATCCATTTCCGTATGGTCCATATAAAGTTATTTCATCGCCTTCTTTTAGCTTTGAAAAGTATTTAGTTCCTTCTCCTACTACTCTATACATGAAAGCAATTTTATCCTCTTCTACATCAAATACACTTATAGGTCTAGAGAGAGTCATAAACGAGCCCATGCCTCTTAGCATATAAAATTGGCCTGGCTTTGCTTCAAAACTTCCTTCTATTGTCATTATATAAAAGTCGTTTCCAATCTGCTGATTAGAGATTATTTTATACATTCAGACAGCTCCTTTGCTAACTGCTGTGCTCTTTGGCTTAGAACTTTTCTAAAATCACTTTCTTTTATACCAGCAGTATATCCTCTAGATACATTTATTACTCCGTTTTTATTTTCTTGAATTAGGGCTCTTATATCTTCTATATTTGCTCCCTGCGCTCCATAGCCTGGAATAAGCAGGTAGGTATCCTTGCTGTTTTCTTTTAGAGCCTTTATATCCTTTAATTCATTTACTCCTACTACTGCTCCTAGAGGTGAAAACTTGTAATCCCCAGGGATTTCCTTGCTCCACTCTTTTAGTTTTTGAAGCACACTCATGTAAAGTGGCTGTCCATCTATTATTAAATCTTGAAAATCTTTTGAACCTTCATTTGAAGTTTTTGCAAGTACAAAAGCTCCCTTGTCCTTTGCAAAGAAATCAAAGTATGGAGATATTGCATCTTTTCCCATATATGGACTAAGAGTTACTACATCAGCTTCAAAGTCTCCGCTTAGATGCCCTTTTGCATAAAGTCCTGCTGTAGAGCCTATGTCTCCTCTTTTTACATCAGCTATCACAATTTCACCTATAGAGCGTATATATGATACTATCTGCTGATATGCTACCATGCCGTCTAAGCCCTCTGCCTCGTAGCAAGCGATTTGAACTTTATAGCAAGCTGCATATTCCTTTGATGCATCTATAGCTTCCTTTGCATAGGCTACTAGCTTGTCAGAGGTCTTTGTAAATGAATTTTGCAATTCTGCTGGAACATGGTCCATTCTAAGGTCTATGCCCACACAAAAAGGGCTTCTGCTGATTGCCCTCTCTTTAATTTTGTCCATTATCATATAGGATATCTCCTTTTCTTATCGTTTTATCAATTACTGCATATACCGTTTCCTTGTCAAATGGCGTATTTTTGCCTTTTGACTCAAACAAACTGCTATCTATCTGAGATTTTTTTTCTTCTATTACTACTAGATTTGCCTGCATTCCTGCTCTTATCACTCTAGGACTAAGACCTAAGAACCTTGCTGGACTTGCTGAAAGCAGTTTACTTAGAAGCTTTAGTGATATTTCGTTGTCAGTAAACACTTTATGACATAAGGCAAATGAAGTTTCTATGCCTGAGATTCCAGGTGCATTATTGGCTTTGTCTTCAGGTGTATGTGGTGCATGATCTGTTGCTATTGCATCTACATATCCATTTTTTATGCTCTCTATGAGAAACAGTCTATCTTCTTCTGATGCAAATGGAGGATTGACTCTATAGCTTACATTACTAGCGTATATATGATGAGGTGCCACCTCTACAGTTACTTTGAGCCCTTCTTCTTTTGCTTTTATTATTGCCTCCATAGAAGTTTTTTTGCTTATATGGCAAAAGTGCAGGTTGCCACCAGTTTGTCTTACTAGGTCTAGATTTCTTATTACCATTTCTGTTTCTTCTTCACTGTGGTCTAGGATTATAAAATCATGCTGCTTTGAAGCAAGTAGAGCTTCTGCCATGATTTGTTCATCATCTATATTTTTGCCATCGTCAGAAAAAAATTTAGTTGCTTTTCTGTTTTCCTCAAAATCTACTAAAGCTTTGCCCTTTAGTCCCTTGGTTACTGCGCTCACCTGAAGCAATCTAGTCATACCCAGCGAATTATTTTTTTCTATTATTTCTGTTATTAGATTTTTGTTATCTATTACAGGATTTGTGTTTGCCATAGCAAGAAGGTCTGTATACCCGCCTTTTACAGCTGCCTTATTGGCAGATAGAAGCGTCTCCTTATGTTCTTGTCCTGGATTTCTCATGTGAAAGTGCAAATCTACAAAAGCCGGCATAACTAACCTATTGCATAAATCTAGCTCGAGGATATCGAGCTTTGTCTGGACATGCAAATCAGGAAGCAAAGCTTCCTGATTCTTTTCAGTTATATAGTTAGTTATTTTGGCTTTTCCAATAAGCTTTATCCTACCTGAATCTATCAAGATATCGTCAATATATTCCGATACCTCGTCTATTATATGGCAGTTTTTAAGATAGAGCATGGTAGCCTCCTTCATTATACTGCGTAGTAAGTATCGCAGTACTCACAAGCGTAGACATGGTTTTCCTTATCAAGTAGACCAAACCCAACTTTTTCAAGCTTCTCATGGTTAGATACGCATTTTGGATTGCTACAGCTTGAGTATAGTTCATGTCTATGCTCTTCATGGTTTTGTGCTGAGTTTTCTTTTTCACTTACAAGTTTTAGAATAAGAGCCATACGTATAAACATTCCGTATTTAGCTTGTGGGAAGTATACTGCTCTTGGGTCAGAATCTACGTCTTCAGCTATTTCATTTACTCTTGGCAGTGGATGCATTACTATCATGTCACTTTTTGCAAGTACCATTTTGTGCTTAGTAAGTACACAAGAATCCTTTAGCTTCTCATACTGCTCAGGGTCAGCAAACCTTTCTCTTTGAATTCTAGTCATGTAAAGTACATCAGCCATTGGAAGGCCTTCTTCTAGAGTTTCCATTTCAAAGAACAAGCTGTCTTTTATGTGATTTTTTATATAATCAGGGATTTTTAATTCTTTAGGTGATACAAAGTAGAAAGTGTTGTTTTCAAACTTTGATAATGCTTTTACTAGTGAATGCACTGTTCTTCCGTTTTTTAAGTCTCCGCAAAGTACTACATTAAGATTTGTAAGTCTTCCTTTTTCCATTTGGATAGTAATAAGGTCAGTAATGGTCTGAGTAGGGTGTTGATGTCCTCCATCTCCAGCATTTACTACAGGAATGTCTGAGTAGATAGACGCTAGTTTAGGTGCTCCCTCTAAATAATGGCGCATTACTGCTATATCTGCATAACAAGCTACGGTTCTGATTGTATCTTTTACGGATTCGCCTTTAGCAACGGATGAATTTTGTGCTTCTGAAAAGCCGATAACCTGTCCGCCTAGTCTTAGCATAGCTGCTTCAAAGCTGAAACGGGTTCTAGTTGATGGTTCATAGAATAGTGTGGCAAGGAGTCTTCCCTTCATGGCATCCCCATATTTTGCTGGGTTTTGCATGATGTCTTGACCTACTTCGATTAATGAGATTATTTCCTCTTTAGAAAAGTCACTTACTTCGATAAAATGTTTCATATCATTTTCCTCCTTGTTAGTCTCTCGGACTAAATTAAAAGAGCTGAGTTAACAGTCTATTTTGTTTTTCTTTACTAATAATACACCTGCTAAATATCCTTGTCAATTATTTTTTAATGCTCATTAAAAAACTTTTCTTTCTTAAAAAAAGGGCTAATTTCTTAGCCCATAATCCTTTATTCTACTGGTATAGCAAGTACTGGAACTTTTGAATGATGAACTACATAGTTGGTAACTGAGCCTACGAAGAATCTTCTAACTCTAGTCATGCCTCTTGTAGCCATTACTATTAAATCCACTGGATTCTCATCTGCATAGGTCACTATGCCATCGCCAGCTTGGCCTTTTAGAGATATTTTTTCTACCTTCATACCCTCAAATTTAAGAGCTTCTTTATCTAGTAGCTTTTCCCCTCTTTTAATAAGCGCCTCTTCAACCACTGGGTCATAAGAATAGAATTCATGCATTGTTCCTCTGGTGCCCACATCCACCACGTGGATTAATACAATTTTAGAGTCGAACTTTTGTGCTATAGCTTTTGCTGTGTCTATAGCTAATAAACTGCCTTCTGATCCGTCTACTGGTACTAATATGGTATCAACTTTCATAACTGAGGCCCCCTCACTTTTTATTATCATTTATCTATTACCCAAATTTTAGAAAAAATAGCAACTATACATTATATTCAACAAATTTGATAATAAAATCCCAAAAACTTCACCAATTTTATACTATTGAAAATAATAATATGTTTAAAGTGAGGTATTTAGAGATATAATAAAATAGAAATAAAATTTATTAGGCATAATTTTGTTTTTTACAAAAACTAATTTATTTGAAATATTTCAAATAAATTTAAAGGAGGGTATCATATGCAGGCAAAGTTTATTTTTTCTTTAATTTTAGCAGTACTGGTTGCTATATTTGCAATTCAAAACTCATCAGCCGTTCCTGTCAACTTCATAGTATATCATCTCGAAATTTCTCAAGCCCTTATAATACTTATTTCTGCTATTATCGGAGCTATAATTGCATTTTCGCTTGGTCTTATGAAGCAGTTTAACATGAACAAAACCATCAAGGAAAAAGACAAGCAAATACGAAATTTAGAAATGTCAGTCGCAAAGCTAGAAATTGAAAATGGCGAGCTCCATACCAAAAACGCTATGAGTTTAGACTCTGAAGCATCTAGATTAAATACTTCTACAATCTCTGATGATACTAATATCACTAATTAACATAATAAACCAAATCAACCTACTCCAAGAAATTTTATTTTATTGGCAATATTAAAATTTAAAGGATGTGCTACTTAGCACATCCTTTAAATTTATATAATTCCTCTTCTGTTTTAAAAAGAGGATAGCCCATCCTTGCATGAAGCTTTACTAGCCAAGGCTGAATTAATCCTGCTTTATTTAGTACCTCTTCCATCATAAACACCTCAGATACATCTCCATGAGCGATTATGCTTCCTTCATCCATTACATAAACATAATCACAGACCTTGTAAATCAAATCCATGTCGTGACTAGATATAACAACTTTCTTATGGTCTTGGTCTGATAGAGATTTTATTATCTCTTCTACTTGAGTTGTAGCTACTGGGTCTAATCCTGCACTAGGCTCATCCATAAAAATTATCTCGCTGTCCATAGCTATAACTCCAGCTATCGCAACTCTTTTTTTCTGCCCATGACTTAGAAAATGAACTGGCTTGTCAGCAAAATCCTTAGCTCCTACGCTTGCTAAAGCTATATTTACTCTGTGATTTATCTCCTTCTCATCTACTCCTAGGTTTCTAAGAGCAAAGGCAACATCATCATAGACCTTTGAAAAAAATATCTGCTTATCTGGATCTTGAAATACTATAGACACCTGCTTTCTAAGCTCCCTTAGGCTTGCCTTATCGTATTTCATAGGTTTTTCATCATAAAAAATCTGTCCTTGCTTAGGTCTTAGTACGCCTGTAAAGTTTAAAAATAATGTAGATTTTCCAGCACCGTTAGAGCCTATTATCCCAATACAGCTTCCTTTAGACAAATCCATCGATATATCCTTTAGGGCTACTGTCTGGTCTTCATAGATATAGGTTACATTTTTCATCTCAAGCATCTTGGTCCTCCTGCTTTTCCATATGAAAATCTCCTGTGTACAGCTTGCTATCTAGTGCAATTTCCATATCTTGATATCTATTCATGACTCTCTCAAACAAAACTCTAATGAGTATAGAAAGAGAAGAATATGAGTTTTTTAAATTATTATATCCAAATCTAAGCTCCTGAGCTCTATATATCTCAATGGATTCATCCAGTAAAATAAATATAAATCTATAGGTAAGAGCATATAAATCCAAAAAATAAGCTGGAAGACGAAGCTTTCTCATAATATACAGCTGCTGATCCATAGGAGTCGTGAGCGTCAGAAAATAAAGACACCCAAGAGCTGACATGGCTCTTAAAAAGAGAGTAAGAGCATTGTTGAGTCCTAACTCGGTCACCCCGACATAAAACACCTTTAAATTTACACTCCATATAAACACAGATTGGTCCTGAGAAAATGAAAAAACTATTGCAAGAATACTGGTAAATAAAAATGCAAAAGGCACAGTTAGCATCTTTAAGTACTTTCCTAGTGGAATCTTCGCCCAAAACACAGTTCCTGCAAATGCAAAAGCAATAATTGCAATAAAAATAAGAGGCTCTTTGTTAATCAAGCTTGCAAGCAAAAGCCCCATAGAGTATCCAAATTTCTTTTTCGGACTTAAGTCCTTAAGGTTATTAGTATAAGCAAATTTATCTATTATTAGCATCTTTATTCCTTCTTAAGCTTTAATCTAAAAAATTACACGGTCTTTCTCAATCAAAATTACATAGAGTCTTTAAGTCTTTTAATAAACATTTCTGATATTGGTTCAAACTCTCCTAGCCCTTTTAGTATAGGCTCCGATTTATACCCATTTGACTCAAAAAATGATTTCCAAGAATCATCTTCATCAGATGCCATATCGTTAATTGCATGATCTCCAGCCACTATCATAAATGGAAGCAGGTATAGCTTTTCATAGCCTTGACCTTCTAATTCCTCCAGTATATTCTCTGCCTCTGGATAGCCCTCCACAGTCCCTAAATAAACATGTGAAGTAAGTGGATTTCTCTCAAGCATATGATATAGCATTACATAGGCTGCATTTGCTGCATGGTCGCTTCCATGTCCCATAAGTACTAAGGCTTCATTTTCACTTAGTTCTGGCATAAGCTTTGCAATGGCATCCACTGCCTCATCGTAGTGAGCTTTTGAGTAAAGAAGCGGCTTTGCTCCTCTTATTACCTTAAAATCATCCTTGAATCTATTTATACTGTGGCTCACCTTTTTATATTCATGGCCTGCTATTATATGTAATGAAGCCACATATACCTCTTCAAAGCCCTCTTCCTTCATTTTAGAAAGTGCCTCATCCACATCATCGACATGAATGCCTTCATTTTTTAATATACGCTTTCTAACCATAGAAGATGTAAATGCTCTTCTTACTTCAAAATCAGGAAATGCCTTAGCTATTTTTTCTTCTATTGCACCTATTGTTTTTTCTCTAGTTGATATATATGTCGTTCCAAAGCTAGCAACCAAAATACCTTTTTTCACTAAATATCATCCCTTCATTTTTTAAATTGAGACTTTTTTATATTATATCAGCTTCTAAGCCATTATCCTAGAATTTATTGCAAAATAATTGCATTAAGTAATCGCTACAATCCCTCAGTTAATAAGTTTTATCATTGACAGTACTTTTCTTAGGTATTATAATTAATATTAAAGAATGAAACCCATTATCAATTATCTTGCGATAATGATTATCAACAATAAAAATATTTATATATAATAAAAAAGGAGATGCACATATGCCGCTTTCAATGGTAAACAGCAATCAAGAGGTAACTATTTCTGATGTAATTGCAAGTGCTGAGTTAAAGCAAAAATTAATGAATATGGGCTTCACCAAAGGATGCAAACTTTATGTTCTTCAAGGCCTTAATAATGGCTCTATTATGGTAAAGGTTAGAGATTCAAAGGTAGTGCTAAATGCATCTACTGCTCATAAAATCCAATGCAGTTAGGAGAGATTTTCATAATGAAGACACTTTCTGATTTAAAAATTGGAGAGACAGCTATTATAGATAGCATCAATGTTAAAGGCATTCTCAAAAGAAGAATGATTGATATGGGAATTACTAAAGGTTGTGAGATAAAAGTAGAAAAATTTGCTCCCTTAGGAGACCCTATAGATATAAGAGTAAAAGATTATCATATAGCTATTAGAAAATCAGACGCAAAAAATATCATTGTAAAATAAGGAGATACCACCATGACAATTAGCCAAATAACTATGGCTCTGGCAGGCAATCCCAACAGTGGAAAAACTACTTTGTTTAATGCTCTTACTGGCGCTAGGCAGTATGTAGGAAACTGGCCAGGCGTGACAGTAGAAAAAAAAGAAGGCAAATTAAAATTTGAAGATAAAAACCTAGTTTTAGTGGATTTACCCGGAACTTACAGCCTCTCTCCATATTCCATGGAGGAGATAATAGCTAAAAATTTTGTGATAAACGAAAAGCCAGATGTAGTTATCAATATAGTAGACGCATCTAACATAGAAAGAAATCTCTTTCTTACAATGCAACTTCTCGAATTAGGTCGCCCTACAGTTATTGCACTTAATATGATGGATGTTGCAAAATCAAAAGGATATGAGATTGACACAAACAAATTATCTTCACAGCTAGGCGTCCCAGTTGTTCCTATAGTTGCTTCGCGAGGAGAAGGCATACAAGACTTAATGAAAGCAGCTATAAAAGAAGCTGAGTTACAAAATCAAACTATGCCTAAAGAAATGCAAGATTTTGTATATAATTTAAATAAAAAAACAACTGGAATTACTGATTCTGAATTAGCCGAAGAAACAAAAACTGATTATACTTATGAATATATAGAAAATATAATAAAAGCTTGCATAAAAAAACCATCAAATCATAAAATCACTATGTCTGACAGAGTGGACTCGGTACTTACTCATAAGTATTTAGGTCTTCCTATCTTTGCACTAGTGATGTTTTTTACTTTCTTTTTTACCTATGATTTGGCAGGAAATGTACTCAACGGAATGCTAGATGAATTTATAGCAGGTAGCATAGCTCCTGGAGCTGAAGCTGCTCTAGTTGCAATAGGTGCTCAGGACTGGCTGATATCTTTAGTAGTAGATGGAATTATAGGCGGAGTAGGCGGAGTTATAATATTTGTTCCTAATGTAGCTTGTTTATTCTTGATGATATCTCTAATGGAAGATACAGGTTATATGGCTAGGGTTGCCTTTATAATGGACAAGGCAATGAGAGGCATAGGTCTAAGTGGTAAAGCTTTTATTCCTATGGTATTAGGTTTAGGCTGTAGTGTGCCTGCTATTATGAGTACGCGTACGCTTGAAAGTCAAAAAGACAGGCTTACAACTACACTTATCACTCCATTTGTTTCTTGCTCAGCTAGGCTTCCAGTTTATACACTGTTTGCTGCAGCTTTCTTTCCAGGAAAAGAAAAATATATAGTGTTTTCACTTTATGTTTTAGGAGTTTTAGTAGCAATTTTAGTAGGATTAATTTTTAAAAAGACTATATTTAAAGCAGATGAGACACCTTTTATAATGGAGCTTCCTCCTTATAGATTCCCTAGTATCAAAAACCTATCTCTTCATGTATGGGATAGAGTCAAAGGCTATATAGCAAAAGCCGGTACCCTTATATTTGGAGCATCTGTTGTACTTTGGTTCTTACTAGGATTTAATATGGCAGGACCAAGTGAAATAAATCAAAGTTTTGGCGCTAGTATAGGTAAATTTTTTGCTCCTATCCTCTCTACTGCTGGTTTTGGAAATTGGGAAGCTGCCCTATCTCTATTTACAGGTGTAATTGCTAAAGAAATAGTAATATCAAACATGGCTATAATTTATGGTATAGGTGAATCAGCTGGTGATTTTGCTACTGCACTATCTGAAACCTTTAGTACTCTTTCAGCCTATGCTTTTATGGTCTTCGTCCTACTATACACCCCTTGTGTTGCTGTAATCGGAGTAGTAAAAAGAGAAACAAACTCTTACAAATGGACAGCATTTTCAGTTTTATATCAACTATTTGTAGCTTGGCTAGTAGCAACTATAGTATACCAAGTAGGCTCTTTTTTCATCTAAGCCCACTTAACAAAACAAATATTTATATTTTAACTTAGTAAAATTGGGTAATAATTATTAATAAACCTTTTAAGAGGTGATGATGAAATGATAATATCTTATGTGATAGGTGCAGTTATAGTGGGTCTAGGAGTTTTTCTTCTTGTTAGAAGTGTAAAAAAAGAAGCTACTGATGGATGCTATGCTTGTCCCTCTAAAAATTCATGCTCAAAAAATGGCTGTAATGTAATTAAAGGCATAGATGATAAAGAAGTTCATAAGAACATTACTAAAAATAAGCTTTAACAAAAATAATCCCTTAGCTATATCATAACGATATTGACTAAGGGATTTTAAATTAAACTTCAAAAAAAGCTTTAGACTTTAATTTAATTAATAAGGTCTCTATTCTTTTGTCGCTTACTTTGATTGCTTTTAATTCTATATCCCCAAAGAAGGCACTGGTCTCCTCATTGTCTTCTTCAAGATTAGGTATCTTCCCTAGGGTTCCTAGGAGAAGTCCCCCGATTGTGTCATTTACATCTGTAGGCAATTCAATTTCCAATAGCTCATTGATATCTGATATGTTAGTAAGTCCATCTACCTTGTAGGTGTTCTCACTGATTCTAATAATAGGTTCATCTATCTCATCTTCATCATCTTCATCAGAGATATCTCCTACTATTTCTTCTACCAAATCCTCAATGGTAATAATACCTGAAAATCCACCATATTCATCGATGATTAAGGCTATATGAGTACGATTTTTTTGCATTTCAAGAAAGATTTCATCTATACTCTTATACTCATGTACAAAATAAGGCTCCTTCATGATTCCTCTTAGGTTAATGCAATCTATGTTTCCCTTTCTCATCTGAGCAAAAAGGTCTTTAATATGCACTACTCCAATTATGTTGTCTATATCTTTCTCATATACAGGAACTCTAGAGTAACGTTCCTCAATGATTTCATCTATGATATCACAGACATCGTCCTCAATATTTACTGCAAACACTGAGGTTCTAGGTATCATGATTTCCTTTGCTTTTGTTTCGTAGAGTTTAAGAACTCGCTTAATCATTTCTTTTTCAAAAAGATTAACTGCTCCCTTACCTTCTTCTTCATCCAATATAGTGATAAGTTCCTCTTTTAGCGCTTCTTCAGTTTCTTCAGATTGTTCATTTTTAGAAAAAATTCCCTTGAACCCTCTTCCTCCTGAAATAATGCCAAGCGGTGACTTGAGTAAATTTCTCAAGGTACTCCCGACGCCATCTTCCATTCGCTGTTCCCTCCAGTTTCATTCTTAATAATATTCAATATTTATTATACCATTTTAATTGTTATAATAACAGAATTTAAAGGAAATTGTCAGATTAATCTAGACAAATTCACATATCTTATATCGGCAAATATAATTTTTTTGATAGGGTTTTAGTTGAAATAGCATGTGTTATAGTATTATAATAGGTTTAATGCTAAAACAAGGAAGCTTACTTTTGGCATTAAAATTAAAACAAAGAGGTGAGAAAATGGAGAATGTATTTGATGTTCTAAAGGAGCGCGGATTTATCGCTCAAGCAACACATGAAGATGAAATCAGAGAATTATTAGGGAAGGAGAAGGTTGTTTTTTATACCGGCTACGACCCGACTGCTGATAGCCTTCATGTAGGACATTTTCTACAAGCTGTAGCGATGCGTCATCTGCAACTTGCTGGTCATACGCCTATCGTTCTAATAGGCGGTGGTACTACTATGGTAGGGGACCCATCTGGCAGAACAGATATGCGTCAAATGATCACCCCTGAAACTATAAAAGAAAATGGAGAGCGCTTTAAAGCTCAGCTAAGCAGATTTATAGATTTCACAGCAGATAACGCAATCATGGCAAACAACGCTGATTG